>Ga0315312_1000561_pt1 | contig 40785 bp, 33 predicted proteins | sample TDP7_MG_FD_203629 | JGI IMG/M metagenome (GOLD analysis project Ga0315312, IMG submission 203629) | Freshwater sediment microbial communities from Lake Towuti, South Sulawesi, Indonesia - TDP7 | ecosystem: Environmental > Aquatic > Freshwater > Lake > Sediment | place: Indonesia: South Sulawesi... | reverse complement strand
GATCGCATTGCTATTCACCATTGTGGTCATGTTTTCCTTAAAGGGGGAAGTTATCATCGAATTGCCTCTCGATGTTGTAAGAGTGGCCATCCCCCTGGCCTGCTACTTCTTTTTGATGTGGTTTGTTACCTTCTTCGTCACCCATCGGATTAAGGCCAATTATGGACAGGCCACCGCCGTTTCTTTCACCGCGGCCAGCAACGACTTCGAATTGGCGATTGCTGTGGCCGTGGCAATTTTTGGAATCACCTCCAATCAGGCTTTTGCCACGGTGATTGGACCGCTCCTGGAAGTTCCGGTGCTCATCAGTCTGGTCAACGTGGCCTTGAAGTTCCGGCAGAAATACTTCCGCGCCACAGGGGAATCTACGGCGGGTCTTGAATTGAGGCCAGCGAGAGCAACAATTGATGACCCGAAATGAGGGGGAGGAAGTCTTGATGAAGCGGGTTCTTTTTATCTGCACCAGAAACAGCGCCCGCAGCCAGATGGCCGAGGCGCTGGTCAATCATGATCTGGTCGGCCGGTTTGAGGCTTTTTCCGCAGGGACTGAGCCATCTAACATTCATCCCCTCGCCATTGCAGTTATGCGGGAATTGGGTATCGATATTTCCCACCAGAGATCCAAGGGGCTCGATGAGTTTGCCGGGGAAAAATTTGATTACGTCATCACCCTTTGCAGCCAAGCCGATGAAAGTTGTCCAGTTTTTTTCGGAGGAACCAGAAAGCTACATATGGCCTTTGCTGATCCCGCTGAAGCTCGCGGGAGCGATGAAGAAAAAATCGCTATTTTTAGAAAAGTGAGAGATCAAATACGAACCCAGGTGTTGGGATTCTTCGCCCGCCAGGAAGAATAGGAGAATCTCAGAATGTAACAAGAGAAGGGATTCGGCCATGGACATTTTTCAGAATTCTTGCTAATCTTTTTTTATTATGGCTAACTGGGATTTACTTCTTACTCTTTTGCGGAAAAAAGTAGAAAAAGGGGCAAGCTGGATGAGTAAGTTGGGAAAACATCGCAAGTGGATCATTCCGTTGCTGGGAATCATGGTTGCCAGCGGGGTTTTCGGCTATTTAAAACTTTTCGCCTGGAATCCAGAAAGACAGAAATTGGCTATGGTCAATGGGCGCATAATCACTGTGGCGCAATTTGCCAGGGAAATTGCGAAGATCCCGGCTCCTTACCAAGAGATGCTCACAGAAGAGCCCAAGGAGTTTTTGGAGCAGCTGATCTTGAAGGACGTGCTACTTCAGGAGGCGATACGACAAGGGCTAAAGGGTGATCCATCAGTAAGAGGCGAAGAAGCTGAGATGGCCCTTATCCTGAGCCTTTTGCAAAAAGAAGTGCTGGATAAAGTGAAGGTGGAACAGGAAGAGGTTGAGGGAATTTATCGCCAGCATCGGGATCAAATTGGTAAGAAGTCTCTGGCCGAAGTGGGTTCTTTTATTGAGAATGCCATCCGGGAGGCGAAGGGGAAAGAAAGGATGATAGAGTATATCGTCTCTCTCAAAGAGAAGGCCAAGATTGAAGTTGACGAGAAACGCCTCCAGGCGATTGCTATTCCGGCACCTTCTACCAACACGATCGAAGAGTTCAAGAAGGCCCTCCTGAGTGGCCAGCCAGTTCTGGCTGATTTTGGGGCTAACAACTGCGTGCCCTGCCGGCAGATTCGTCCCATTCTTAAAGAGATTGGGCAAGAATACTCCGGCAAGGCCCACGTGCTGATTATCGACGTTTACAAGTATCCAGAGCTGGCCCGGGAGTACCGAGTGCAGTTGATTCCCACCTTAATTTTTTTCAACGGCTCAGGCAAAGAAGTCTTCCGTCACATGGGAGCCTGGGATAAAGCCTCCATCGTCAACAAGCTGAAAGAGGCCGGAGCAGCCTAATTCCCACTCGACTTTCTCCTTCTTCCCTCCTACGCGACATCAACGTTCGCGCCAAAATCGGCCCATCAATTTCGGAATTCATTATTCCGCAATCTGCAATCCGCAATTGCCAGGAAACAACGGCTCATCTTATTGTTATTGGCCGCATATTTTTTCGGGATCTACAGGCGCTCTTTTAAAGTCTTAGCCTTCAAGCTCCAATCATCCCTCCCCGGCATAGGATAGATGGCGGCCGGCCATTTGAATTTTATTCTCCGAGCGTTAATTTTCTTATCTGTTTAAAAAATTAACAATTCTGCAACATCCTGAGAAAAACGAGGTAATTTTTTTAATTGTTAATTTATTTAACATCTCATTAGATCACTGGGGGAGCCGGATTTTTTATAATTTATTGATTTTGCTATTTATTTTTGAAAAAAAGGATTGGCATGGACTTTGATATCATACTCCCGGAAAAAGGAATTAAAAAAAGAAAGGGGGTATTTCATATGGAAGGTGCGAAAGTATTATTGATTGATGACGAACGGGCTTTGCGAAGAACTTTGTCTCTGGGCTTGCTCCAGAGAGGCTACGAGACAACTCCCTGCCAGGATGGGTTTTCCGGCCTGAGTAAGATCGAGATGTTCGTGAAACGGGGGATGCCTATAGCCTGCGTGGTCACAGATATTCGCCTTCCGGATATTGACGGTCTGAAACTGCTCAAAGTTATTAAATCAATGTATCCAGACCTTCCGGTCTTCGTCATCTCCGGGTATGGTGACGAAATCACAGAAGAGATCGTCAGAAAAGAGAAGGGCGATGGGTTCCTGCCAAAACCTTTTACGGTGGACGAGCTGGTGGGCATGATGGAAAAGGCCAGAAGGCCGTCGAGAGAATTTATGGCAGATAGAGCATCGGCCCCCGATACCCAGAAAGAAAAGAGGTCGGTATCCTCCTATGCCTTCGTGACCATGGACGATAGGCGCCTCTTTGAGGATGTCTACCGGAAGCTTTATTTCATGGACAGGGTGCTTTATTGCGATGCCGTCGTCGGGGATTGGCAGGTGGTTCTTCTCCTGCAGTCGAGTAGCCGCAGAGATCTCCACGATTTTGTCCAGAATTCGGTGATGAACGTCGAAGGAATCACGGCTTTGGAGCTCCTGGATGTGGTTGAACCTATGCTCAGCGAAGAGGCCAAAAACGTCATCGAAATGGTGGAGAGTTCTTTGCAGGAGGAGGGTTGGAAGCGAGGAGAAAAAAGACCCAATGTCCTCTCATCTTACCTGCTTCTGGAGATTGAGGAGGAACTTTTCGAGTCCATATACAAGCAACTCTACTTTATGGAAGACGTGGTCCATTGCGATGTTACCCATGGAGGTTATGGCTTCGTTCTCCTGCTCCAGGCGCCCACGTTCGACCTCATCAAAAAACGGATCACTCACATTTCCCGGAATATCGAGGGAGTATTGAAAGCCAAGGAACTGAGGATCATGAACCTCTTCGAGATGTAACGGGGGGTGGAGATGAGAGATTCTGAATCCTGGGAGAGAGTAGGGGATAGAATTCGCCTCCCGAATTTCAACCTGGACCTGTGGAAGTACGATGGGGAACCGGGATCTCTGATTCCCCTTCTTCAGGCCGCCCAGCGAGATTATTCTTACATCCCGGAGACGGCGATCCATTACATCAGCAGTGTCGTGGGGATTCCTCCGGCACAGATCTACGGAGTGATCACTTTCTACACGCAATTCCGGCTGAAGCCCCTGGGAAAATATCTCATCAGGGTCTGCAACGGGACGGCCTGCCATGTGAACGGCTCCAAATTGATCGGGCAGGTGATTGAAGACGAACTGGACGTTGGGATCGGCCAGACTACGGAAGACGGCCTCTTTACGGTGCAATCGGTTGCTTGCCTCGGATGTTGCAGCCTCTCCCCGGTGATGATGATCAATGAGGATACCCATGGCCGACTGGACCCCAAGAAAATAAGAAAAATTCTGAAATCATACCAAGCGCCGGGTATATGAAAGCCAGGCAACATGGGAAACCACAGAGTTCACAGAGAAATACCCTGTGTTCTCTAAAAGAGTTTCCCCTAAAAAAGAGATAACCGAAAGAATCATATCCTGTGCTCTCGAAGTTCATTCCCATTAAGGCCTGGTTTGCTAGAGAGTGTCCATGAAGAGGTCCTGGATCATGAATTTATCTTGAGAGGAGGTAGTAACAATTTTTTAATTTCCCGAAAACTTATAGTTTCTCTGTACTACTTCCCTTCAAAGTCTTGAAATTTTGGCAAGCATTTTGTAGCGGGCTTTATCTATATTTATGATTTTGTTAGTTTTTTTGGCTAATTTCTCTGCGATCTCTGTGCCCTCTGTGGTGAATGTATTTGGTTGCGGCTCTGCCGTGCTGTGTTCCCTGTGGTTAGATTTTGATAAAACTATGTCCGGCAAGAGGGAGTCTGATGAAACAGGTCATCGTCGGGATGGCCACCTGCGGGCTTTCCGCGGGCGCGCAGAAGGTTTTTGAAAAATTTGATGAACTCATTCGAGAAAAGAATTTGCCTGTCACCCTGAAGGAAACCGGATGCGTCGGTATGTGTTACCGCGAAGTTCTGGTGGAGCTACGGGACGGCGATGGGCAAAATTTTCTTTACGGGGAAGTCACCCCGGAGCGGGTGGGAGAGATCGTCGAAAGTCACCTCCTCCAAAACAGGCCTCTCCTTCACTGGGTTGTTCAGGGTCCGCACCCCACAGAGGATGATTCCTTTTTTGCCAAGCAAAAGCGCATCGTCTTGAGAAATTGTGGCCACATCGACCCCAATTCCATCGAAGAATCCATCTTGGCCGGTGGTTATGAAGCGCTGCGAAAAGTGTTGCGGGAATATTCTCCAGAAAGGGTGATCGAGCAGGTCACCCAATCACAACTCAAGGGCAGGGGAGGAGCTGGATTTCCCACGGGAATAAAGTGGGGCTTCGCCAGGAAATCAGCGGGTGAGAAGAAATACGTGATCTGCAACGCTGACGAGGGAGACCCCGGAGCTTTCATGGACCGGAGCGTCTTGGAGGGGGACCCGCATGCCGTCATTGAGGGCATGATCATCTGCGGATACGCCATCGGAGCTAAGGAGGGCTATATATACGTCCGCGCGGAGTATCCCAAAGCTATCCAGCGGTTGCGCCGGGCCATTGCCCAGGCAGAGGAAAGAGGCTTCCTGGGAGAGAATATTTTCCAGACGGATTTCAGCTTTCGGATCAAGATCAAAGAGGGAGCCGGTGCTTTCGTATGCGGGGAAGAGACAGCCCTCATCGCTTCCATCGAAGGCCGCAGGGGAAGCCCGCGGCTCCGGCCCCCTTTCCCCGCGGTCAGCGGTCTTTGGGGCAAGCCGACCAATATTAACAACGTGGAAACCTTCGCCAACATTCCTTGGATTATCCTTAATGGTGCGCAAGCCTTTGCCTCTATGGGAACAGAGGACAGCAAGGGAACAAAAGTTTTCGCCCTCACGGGAAAAGTAAAAAGAGGGGGACTGGTAGAGGTGGCCATGGGCATCACGATCAACGAGATTATCTACGATATCTGTGGGGGGATGAGGGATGGCCAACAGTTCAAGGCTGTGCAAATGGGGGGTCCCTCGGGCGGATGCATTCCTGCAGAGATGGGTCACACCCAGATCGATTACGCCCAGGTAACCAAGACCGGAGCCATCATGGGCTCCGGCGGCATGGTCGTCATGGATGAATCCACTTGCATGGTGGATGTGGCCAAATTTTTCCTTAATTTTACGCAGAGTGAGTCTTGCGGGAAGTGTGTCTTCTGCCGCTTGGGAACGAAACGCATGCTGGAAATCTTAGAGCGCATAACAGAGGGGAAGGGAAAGGAAAGCGATCTGAATCTCTTGAGCGACTTAGCCCAGAAGGTAAAGGAGACTTCTCTCTGTGGGCTGGGGCAGACGGCTCCCAATCCGGTTCTGACTACGGTGCGGTATTTCCGCAAGGAATATGAGGCCCATATCTTCGACCGCAAATGCCCGGCCCATGTCTGCGGTCCACTTTTGACCTACACCGTTCTCCCCAACGCCTGTACGGGCTGCGGACGGTGTGCCAAATCCTGTCCTGTCCAAGCAATCTATGGGGAGAGGAAAGAACCTCATTTTATCCGACCCGATCAGTGCGTGAAATGTGGCAGATGTTTTGCCTCCTGTTCTTTCGGAGCAATCTCCAAGGATTGAACCTTATTGGCCAGGAACGTCTGCACTAATGGATTCTGAGAACAAAAGGGAAAGGGGAAGATGGAGAAGATTCAATTAACAATCAACGGTCAAGAAGTCTATGCCAACCCTCAGCAGACCATCTTGCAGGTGGTCCAGGAGCTGGGCTTGGACGAAATTCCTACCCTGTGTTACGACCCCAAGCTTCCGCCTTATGGAGCTTGTTTTCTTTGTATGGTGGAGGTGGAGGGAAGGAGAATCCTGGTCCCTTCCTGCAGTACCCGCGTGGAAGCCGGAATGGTGGTCCGGACCAAGAGCGAAAAAATCCGCCAAGCCCGGAAAGCCTGTTTAGAATTGATCCTTTCCGACCATTATGCCGATTGCCTGGGCCCCTGCCGGTTGAGCTGTCCGGCGGGGGTGGATGTTCAAGGGTATGTGTCCCTGATTCATCTGGGCCAATACCAGGAGGCGATCCGGCTCATCAAAGAAACCAATCCCCTTCCTTTGATCTGTGGCCGGGTTTGCGTCAGAAAATGCGAAGTGGCCTGTCGCAGGGGGAGGGTTGAGGAGGCCGTAGCCATTAACGACCTGAAACGCTACGTGGCTGATTGGGATCTCGCCCATCCCTATATCCCCGAGCTGAAATCCCGTAATGGAAAGCGGGTGGCTGTTGTTGGGGGGGGACCCTCGGGTCTCACCTGCGCCTATTTTTTGCGGCGGGAGGGATATTCTGTGACCATCTTCGAGGCCCTTCCCCAGCTGGGAGGAATGCTAAGGTATGGAATTCCCGAATATCGCTTGCCCAAGAATATTCTTGATCAGGAGATCAACTGGCTTCTCGGCTTAGGAATTGACGCCCGAACGAATGTCAGGCTGGGTGGGGATTTTAATTTATCCGACCTTTTACAGAATGGCTACCAAGCAACCTTCCTGGGAATGGGAGCCCACAAGGCCACGCCCATGGGGATTGAAGGAGAAGGCGGTCCCGGAGTACTTCCAGGAGTTGATTTTTTACGGAGTGTGCAATTGACAGGTGGGCCTTCTCTCAAGGGCAGGGTCGTCGTGGTGGGGGGAGGGAACACGGCGATCGATGCCGCCCGGACAGCTTTACGGTTAGGGGCCGACGAAGTTACCCTTCTCTACCGCAGGACTTTGGCGGAGATGCCCGCCCATTCCGCAGAGGTACAGGCCGCCGAAGAAGAGGGAGTGAATTTCATCTTTCTTTCCGCTCCCAGGAAAGTTATAATTGAAGACAGACGCCTCGCCGCTCTGGAGTGCATACGGATGTCCTTGGGCGAAGCGGATGAAAGCGGTCGAAAAAAGCCGGTCCCCATCAAGGGGTCGGAATATCTCCTCTCATGTAATCATGTGGTCTCGGCCATCGGCCAGGATATAGACCTGACAGGCCTCGATGATAAAACGGATGGAATGGTCAAGATCGAGGTTACCGGGAGGGGAGCGATTGCTGTGAACTCCGCTACCATGCAAACCTCACACCCTGGCGTGTTTGCCGGGGGCGATGTGGTCTTGGGCCCAGCCACGGCTGTCGAAGCCATCGCCCAGGGCAGAAGGGCGGCCCATTCCATCCATCGATATTTATCCCAGGGCCTTAGCCCCCATGCCGGAAGCGCCGATGAATTTTTCAGCAAAAAGGACACTTTTGGGGAGCTCCCCGAAGCCGAATTTACATCTTTTGCCAAAAGGCCGCGAGAGGTGGTGGCCGTCCTTCCAGCAAGTGAGCGCCGGGAAAATTTTCAGGAAGTGGAGAAGGGGCTCCGGGAGAATCAAGTTAAGGCCGAATCTTCTCGCTGCTTAGAGTGCGGATGCGATTCGATTTACGATTGCCTGCTGAGAAAATACGCCGCAGAATATCAGGTCAGCCATCTTGCCTACCTGGGAGCGGTGAACAAATTTAAAATCGATGACCGCCACCCTTTCATCCGGTATGATCCCAACAAGTGCATTCGGTGTGGCCGATGCGTCAGGACTTGTGAGGAGATTTTAGACGTCGCAGCTTTGGGGTTTGTCTACCGGGGATTCCAGACCATCGTAAGACCCTCCATGGAGAAGCCCCTCCTGGCCACCAACTGCATCGCCTGCGGGAATTGCCTTTCGGCCTGCCCGACGGGAGCCCTCAGCGAAAAAACACCTTATCCCAGAAGAGGTCCGTGGCAGATGGAAGAAAAAACTTCTATCTGCCATTACTGTTCCTTAGGCTGTCATCTGAAAATCAAATACCTCAACGAGGATTTGTTTTTCGTAGGTAGTGCTGCTGGAGGCCCGAACGACGGCACACTATGTTTCAAAGGGAAGTTCGGCGCCTTCTCCCAATTCCAGTTGCACCGGGACATCAGCCCCAAGATCAAACGGGGGAAAGCCTTCTCGGAGGTCTCCTGGGAGGAGGCCCTTGATTTCGTAGCCGAAGCGCTGATGGTGATCAAAAAGAATTACGGTCCGCGTTCCATTGCCCTTCTGGCTTCGCCGCAGCTGTCGAATGAAGAGATCTATCTCATCCGCAGATTTGGGCAGGAAGTATTAGGGACCCCTCTTTTCGACAGTTTTTCTCATGGTTTGCGCTACGATGCGTTGCACGCTCTTGACGAAAGTTTCGGGGCCACTATTTCCACGAATACCATGGCCGAGCTCTCCCAGGCCGAGGTCATCTTCGTGGTCAATTCCGATCCTTTGGAGGAACATCCTGTCCTGGGCTTCGCCATCCGCCGGGCTGTTAAAAAGGGAGCCTCACTGATCGTGCTTCATTCGCGGGGGATGGAGATGGCTCGTCAGGCTCACCTCTGGCTGGATGCCCGGAAAGGGAGCGCTACTATTTTACTCCATGGGATCATGAAAGCGATTCTGCGAATGGGGAGGCAGGACGAGGCCTTTATTGATAAGCATACAGTTGGTTTTTCTAAGCTTAAGGATATGCTGGAAGGGATCTCCCTGGAAGAGGTGAGTAATGTCACCGGCGTGAGCCTCGAAAAAATCCACCGTGGCGCTGAAATCCTCTCCCGCCCGCAGAGGAATGTTTTAGTGGTTTACAACATTGATTCCCCTGCCGAAAAATCCCGAGATGATCTGCCGGCGCTGGCTAACCTCCTCCTGCTTACAGGGAAGGTGGGCCAGAGCGCCAACGGACTCCTTTTGCTCAGAGACCATTGTAACTCCCAGGGGCTCATGAATATAGGGAGGTGGGGAGATGGAAGAGCTGAGCATCCCAAGGAGCATGCGGAAGGCGGAACTCTACTCTCGCGTATGCAAGATGGCCAGGTTAAGGCTTGCTTGATCTTTGGGGAAAACCCCCTGAAAGATTTACATCTGAGGAAATACTTCGATTCTTGCCAGTTGTTGATCGTGCAGGATGTTTTTCTCACGGAGACGGCCTTGGCTGGAAACGTTTTTCTCCCCGCCTGCACGGCCTTCGAGACTTCGGGAAGCTATACGAACTTCGAAGGGCGCTGGCAAAGGTTTTCCAGAATTTTCCATCCTAAGAACGAGATGGAAAACTGGCAGGTGCTTTGTCGATTGGCCGAGAAGCTCGGCCAGCCTTGGCCCTATCGCACTCCGGAAGAAATTCAGGAAGAGATTTTGCGCCTTACCGATCTATGGCCGGCGAAGAATTCATTTCCTTTTCTCCCCAGAAGAGCCCAATTTGGCCACGCTCCTCCTTGTATGGCTGTACCTCAGGTTCCCTCGTCTTCATTCTGCTCCCTTTGCGAAAGGATGGAAGTGTTCAGGGAGAAGAGGCTAATGCTTTAGCCTGGCATTCCTGTCTTAGCCAAGGTAGGAGGGAGGGATAGAAAATGGAAGCCACTTTACAGACAAAAATGGACTATATCGGAACGCTGGAAGCCCAGCTCGAAAAGAGTCGGAAAGATCTCTCTCGGGTGGAAGAGGATTTGAGCAAGAGCCGGAGCATGTTGCAGGCCATCTTACAGGCCATCAGCGACATCGTCATCGTTTTCGATAAAGATCTGAACATCCAGATGATCAATCGCCAGGTAAACTTTCGGGACAAAAAATGTCATGAGTTTTTTTTCGGTGTTCCGGGTATTTGCGAAGATTGCCCTGTGCTGCGAACAATTCAAGAGAAGAGGGGGCTGACGGTCGAGAAGGTCATCCGGAATGAATATTATCGCATCCAAACCCATCCCCTCATCAATAGGCAGGAGGAGGTTGAGGGGGTAATCGAAGTCAGCCGCCCCATCACCAGGGATAAGGCCAGGGAGCAACAGCTATTCCATGCGGACAAGCTCTCCTCGCTGGGATTGCTGGTTTCTGGTATCGTCCACGAGATCAACAATCCTAATGCCTATATTTGCGGGAATATTCCACTCATCAAGGAGGCCTTCAAGACCATCTTTCCGATATTGGACGAGCACGTTCGCCAGAACCCTGATTTGCAGGTGGCCCGCCTGGATTATTCTCTGTTCAAAGAGAACGTCACTTTGATGCTCGATGACATGATTCAAGGCTGCAGCCGGATCCAGAACATTCTGGGAAGCCTGAAGAGCTTCACCCGCAGGGCCGAAGGGCTGCTCAGCGAAAGAGTGGACTTGAATGACGTGGTCAACGAGGGAATGCGCCTGGTCTACAATACGATGAAACGGATGGCCCTGATTCATACGGACCTGCAAGAAGGTCTTCCCGGCATCAAGGGCAACAAGGATAAATTGATTCAGGTGTTCGTGAACTTGATGATCAACGCTTGGCAGGCCATAGACAAAGAGAAAGGAAATATCTGGGTCAAGACCCAATTTGAGCCTAAAGAAAACTGTGTTTGCCTGAGCATATGCGACGACGGATGCGGCATGGGGGAATTCGCCAAAGCCCAAATTTTCAATCCCTTTTTCACGACCAAGAAGGAGGGGACCGGCCTGGGCCTCTCGATCGTTTCCAAGATCATCAGCGAGCACAGCGGCAGGACCGAGGTGGAAAGCGAGGTCGGTAAGGGGAGCACTTTTATCATCCGCTTGCCGGTGGAGTCTTGAGGGGAAGACATGGGGAAAATCCTGGCCATCGACGACGACCCAGGGGTGCTGCGCTATTTATTTATCCTGCTGATGCAAACAGGGAAATACGAAGTCAAAACCTTAGAAGATAGCACGAAAGCCCTCCCCGAGTTAGACCAGGGAAGATACGATGTCCTCTTGTTGGATATGGATATGCCCGGAGTGAGCGGCCTGGACATTCTCAAATATGCTCGGGACCACCATCCAGACCTGGAGACCATTGTGCTGACGGGGGTGGAAGACGTGCAGCTGGCTGTTACGGCCATGAAATTGGGGGCCTACGACTATCTGTCCAAGCCCGTGAACAACGACCTTTTGCTCCTCGTCCTGGAGAGAGCCTTAGAGCGGCGGCGTTTGAAGGACCGGGTTCAAGAATTGCGGGAAGATTTCAGATTTGAAGATTTAAAAAATAAGGAGGCCTTCCGGGACATGATCACCCGCAGCCCGGCGATCATCAAGATCCTTCGCTATGCCGAGCGAATTGCCGATAGCCAGTCCAGCGTACTGATCTGGGGGGAAAGTGGCACGGGCAAAGAGCTGATCGCGCGGGCGATTCACGCCGTGAGTCCCCGAAGGCAGGAAAGGTTCATCGCGGTCAATGCTGGGGTTTTTGTCAACGAGCTTTTTGCCTCGGAATTTTTTGGCCACATGAAGGGCTCTTTCTCAGGGGCCTATTCAGACAAAAAAGGCTTCCTGGAGGCGGCCAACCGGGGAACCCTCTTTTTGGATGAGATCGGAGAGCTTTCTCTACCCATCCAGGTGAAACTGTTGCGGGTGCTGCAAGAAGGAGAATACTTTCGGCTGGGTTCGACCCAAAATCAGAAAGTGGATGTGCGCATCATCGCCGCCACAAACAAAGACCTTCAGGTGGAGATCAAGAAAGGAAATTTCAGAAAAGACCTCTTCTTTCGGTTAAACATTAATTCCATCTACCTGCCTCCCCTGCGGGAACACAAGGAGGACATCCCCCTGCTGGCTTACCATTTCTTGGATAAATACAACAAGGTGCATAAGAAACAGATCCAGGAGATTGCCGAGCCGGTGATGAACCTCCTGCAGCAGTATGCCTATCCGGGGAATATCCGGGAGTTAGAGAATATTATCAATAATATGGTCTCGGTTGAGACGTCCGACAAACTGACGAGATCGTCGCTTCCTTCTTATTTTTCTGAGGCTTTCAAAGATTATAAAGGCCTCTCCCCTTCCTTGGAAGAGAAGACGCTCCAAGAATTGGAGAGAGAGTACATCGGGAAGATTCTCGAGAAAACTGGCGGGAATAGATCACGGGCCGCTAAAATCCTGGGCATCTCCCGGGTCAACTTAATATCAAAAATCAAGCGTTACCAATTATCGTAATAGCGCCTAACCTGGCAGAGCCAGAACCAAACAGGAATATTGGAGTTTGTATCTATCCCCTCCAAATCCCCCCAACCCCCCTTTATCAAAGGGGGGACGAGGGGGGATTTTTGAAATTTGTGACCATTTTGCGATCAAATTGACTGGTAAGCGCCTAAAGCTGAATCAGCATGAAAGACGAGGGGGTGATTATCATGGCGCCTTCTGAACTTAAGACAAAAATACGCCCCATGACTCTGGAAGACCTTGATGCTATCTTTTCGATTGACCGGAAAATAGGGGAAAAAGGGAAGGCGATCACCTACGCCAATCTCGCCACGCAGCATATTTTTACGATTGTTGACCAATTATTAAGGAGTCCATAATTTATTAGACATATTCTTCCGTTCAATTGTTGTCACCGTTCACCCTGAGCTGTGAGCCTGTCGAACAGTCGAAGGGTGCGTTGCGAGCCGCCCATGCTTCGAAAAGCTCAGCACGAACGGCTGTGCATTCACTCTGCAGTGTCCATACAATTATGGACTGATTAATAAATACCCCGGGCCAATTCTATTGTTGCTCTTCTCCCTAATATTGGGCACATCCATTTCCCATCTTTCTGGACCTCTGCCCAATCCCATAGGGGTCTCAGGCCTTCTTCCTGAACATATTCTTCCATCTTTGGCTAGTGAAAAAAACGTAAAGTAGAGTGCCCAAGGCAATCAGCGGGATGGCCAAGCTGAAGAAGCTCAGCAATAAAGGGATGTGTTCAGCCATGACCCAGAGGATGATAATGATGGTTGTAACTCCTAGCCCCATGGCGGAGAAGCCGATAATCTTGGAGATGTTTTTCATCCACAGCGGCGGAGGGTCCGTGCGCAGCTGCTCCAATCTGCCCTCCTTCAGCAATTGCTCATACTCGAGCGGATGTTCATAGAGCATATCTTCCCGGTTAATCCGACCGGTGATGATGACATGATCCAGGGGGAATTTCGTGGGACGCAGGTGGGTGTTAAAGAAATGGACAATGAAGATGAAGCCCGCGGCCAACAGGGCTTCATCGCTGTGAATGATCACGGCGACATTGAAGATCCAGCCCGGGAAGTATTTAGCGAAGAACATGGGGAACCACAAAAAAAGGCCTGAAACGCCGATCATTCCAACCCCCCAGAAAACCGCCCAATAGTCGAACTTCTCCCAATAGGTGAAACGTCCAAACCTCGGCCGGAGTCCCAGGTGCAAAAACCATTTGAAGTGCTCAAAAAGGTTGAGGAAATCTCTGGGCTGGGGGACCATAGAATTGGGCCCCCAGAAAAGGCCCTTTTCCTTTTTGGCAAAGCGGCGATGAGCAATATGGATCAAGTGAATGCCGAAGTAAAAGAAAGTTACAATGGCAAAGAAACGGTGAAAGAAGCGGGCTGTTTCGATTTCACCCAGATAAGGAGCGATGGCCAAAACAATTGGGCTGTAGCTGAATTTAAGGGGCATGCCGGTCAGCACCAACCCCAGGAAACTGGTTACAATCAAGAAATGGAGGATACGGTAAAACAGGGTTATACGGAGATAATAGACTTCATTCTCTCCATTTGCCCGCCTAGCAGCAAATGGCTTCACCTCAGTAGCGTTTTCCATCAGGTTCTATCTTCCTCCGAAGTTTTCTCCTTTAAGCTCGGTCCCGCCGTTTGCTTCGCAGAGGGCTGAAGAGGCAGGGCGGAGTTCTGGCGATTCAGACGCTCCCGCAGGGAGCGGGGCAACCACAAGACCGTATGCAGTCCAAAGAAGGCAAAAGTTCCAATCAGGAGAGTAGTCATAATGACATAGGTCCGGTGGAGGACGGGATAATCTTCCTTTTTCTCGTAATCGGCGTGCGGGTAATAATGGGTAAACCCGTCGGTGGCCTGCGGGTGGCATTTTTTGCAGGTAGCCAGAAGGTGGAAAGGATGGGTCATGGATCGGGGGTCCCTGCTGGGGAGGACGTTATGGTAGCCATGGCAGTCTGAACAGCGGGCGCTGCGGGCGTAGCCCAGGATGGTCACCTGACCGTGGAAAGTATCCCGGAAGGTCTTGAGGCTCTGTTCGTGGCACATGCCGCATTCCTGGACGATGCCCAATTTCCATTTGTAGGTATCCACGCGCCTGATTTCATGGGCCGTGTGGCAGTCCGTACACGCCGGGGCTTTTAAATTGCCCCTTCTTACCCACTTGCCATGGATGCTTTCTTCATACACCGCTTCCACGCCGGCGTGGCACTTGCCGCAGGTCTTAGAAATATTTTGCCGATGGACCGAGGAATTCGGGTCGTGGACGGACCGGATCCCGTGATTGCCGTGGCAACTGGTGCACACAGCCGCCACCAGCAGCCCACTTTTATCTAAGGCTCTTCCATGGACTGTATCCATGTAGAGATGATAAATGTCTCTGTGAGGCTGGGTTCTTTTTATGGCCTCCTGGGGGCCCCCATGACATTTGGCGCAAGTTCGGGGAAGGTTCATTGGGTAGATGGAAGATTCCGGGTCTTTGGCCTTGCGAATACTATGGCCCCCATGGCAGTCATGGCAGGAGGCGGCCTCAAACTTTCCTGCCTTGCTGGCCTTCTGATGAACGCTGGCTTTGAAATGGATAGCAGCTTCCGTGTGGCAGTTTTTGCAGGGGAAGAAGTGGTCCTCAGCCACTAGCCGGATGTAATGCCGGCCATGGCAATGAGTGCAAGAAAGCTTGACCTTTGGCGAAGCACCCCCGTGGATGGACTTTTTTAAATCCGCGGCGATGGCTGCTGGGTGGCATCGGCTGCAATCCACCTGCTTCATCTGGGGATGGGGGATCTCTTTGGCCTGGGGATGGCAGGTGACACAATCCTGGCCGTTATGAACTGAATTTTTCAGATCCTTCGGCTCAACGAAGAGAGAGACCCTGTGCCCTTTTTGGTCCACCTTCTCCAGTTCTTTCATCCCATGGCAGCTCAGGCATTCGCCTTCAGGGGTGGAGGCCTGAGAAATGGGTAAAAGGGTAAGGGAAAAAATGAGAAGGAGCCCGGGGAAAAGGAACATGAAAAGCCGGGGATATTTTCTGAGGAATTCATTTGCCCAGGCTGGGCCAGCAACGGGCGGGGGAATTGTCGAGCTGGCCAAAAAAGGAAGGGAAAGATCTTTGGGCTTGTTAAGTTTCATAGAAGTTATCTTTTAACCCATGGGCGGCGATCCATGTTAACTTTTTCTTATTAACAAATCTATTCCTTTTTCCTCCCCGGGGCAAGCGCTGCCCAATTATTATTCCATCTTTCCTTTAACTCCCTTCCTCCCTTCTCGAGGGTGAATCTACCTCCCTTTGGCCAAACCCTACTCACTTCATCTTCAAGGAGGAGAGCCCGGCGAAGCTCATAAGTGAAACATTTCTCCAATTCCTTCGAGAGGCCCCTCCTCCACCCCCATTCTCGAAGTCTTTTGATCATCTGCCTTCGGGTCATGGTCACTTTCCTCCTTCCCCTGGTGAGGCTAAAAGTCTCTCCGCTTTTTGGGCATCTCTTTGAGCTTCCTCTAAGATCGCTGCCGCCAACTCCGGGTTGTGCGCACTCTTGGCTGAGGAGACGAATTCATAAGCCTTCTTCCCCCGTTCGAGGAGACCGGCGGCCTGGCCCACGCTTCTTTTTGCCTTTAGGGCGTCGATCAACTTCTTACTGGTCTTCTCCAGTATTTCGTTAGTTTTTTTCTGGGCTTCCAGAGTTTCCTCCTTCCACCCCCTAAGCAGGTCTACGTAGGCTTTATCATGGCACTGGGTACAGGCGGAAGAAATATTCTCGAAAGTTTGTTTCTTGGAAAGGTCATGGCAACCCACACATTCTACCTTTCCCGCCTTAAAGCTTGGTTTGGCCTCTTTCACCTCTAAGGGCAAGTCTTGGGCTGTATAAAGAGCCGATTGTTTCCGATGGCAATTGGTACAGCGGGTATTCTCCGGGCTATGATGGCAGGCCGTACAGTCTTTATTGGAGATTCTGATTTCTTTGTGTTTTTCTGCCGAATGGCAGGAGGTGCAGCCCAGGCCGAAATCAAAGGCATGACGAAAATGGGGAAGTGGCACTCCCTGCAAGGAAGTTTCCCAGGGAAGTTTCACGCCGGCCTTGGTATGGCAGAGCTGAGCGCAATAGCCTCCCCTAATCGGGCTTTGCGCTGGTAAGGCTGGCGCTGACTGGCCCACCAGGCGGAAGAGGCGGTCAATGTGGCGATCGGCCACCTGGATGAGTTCGGCAGCATAAAAGGGGTTGTGGACCCCTTTGCCGATTCTGACAAAATCGACGTTGTACTTAGCATCCTCAAATAACTTCTTAGCCTCTTTCCATTTGCCCTTGGCAGTTCCCGCTTTTTCCAAAACCCGCCGGGCCGAATCCAGCTTAGGCTTGATGTCCCGGATCATAACATCAAAAGTATCCTTCCAGTCTTTGAGCATGCCCTGATACTGGTCGCCATGGCAAGCCATGCAAGCTTTCTCCGAGGCCACGAAAGTTCGGCCGTCCCTACCTCCCTCCAGATCTGCTCCTTTCGGCTGGATATGGCAGGCCAGGCAGTCCAGCCGGGCCGTGAGCATGTGGCTCGGGGTGGGTGGAGCTCCCCGCCCCCCCTCTCCCATGAACATTTCCCTCGGCCCGCTGTGGATGGCTGAGTGGCAGACCTCACAGTTATATTCCATGAATCGCACCTTGGAGATTTTGAGCCCATGTTTGATCTCCTCGTGGCAGCGCGTGCAATCGACCTTCCGTTTGGCCACATGGTTGTCATGCATGAAGGTGATATCTTCATATTTAGCCAATAGTGCGGGCTGATTGTGGCAATCGTAACACCTCTCCCTGGGGGCATGGCCTTCGCCCTGGATGACATCCCGGTGGCATTTTTCACAGGAAACATGGCGAGTGCCGACAAAATCCTGATGGTTGAAAGTGAATCCCCGGAACTGAATATCCTTTTTGGGGTACTCATGGCAGGAGGTACAATTTCCCAAGGGAAGTACGCCCCGTTGCTCCTCCGAGTGCTTGAAGTGGCACAGGTAACAGGTACTCTCGGTCACCTCGACGTGCGTGCCCACAACGATCTGAGAGTGGCAGCTCGTGCAGCGCAGCTGCTTGCCCCGTCTAAGATCGCCCAGGTGGAACTTGTGGTCGAAGCGGATCCCTTTTTTGAAGGTCATCTTCTTCGCCAGAAAATTCGTGGAATGGCAATTTGACCGCAGGCAACTGGTGTCTTCGATCTGAGCGTAGGGTTTGGAGCTATACTTTCTGGTCACGAAAGCCACTACAGAATTGATGGCCTGAAACTTGGCCCATAACATTTCCCGAGGCTGAGGAGGGTAATGGCACTCCACGCAAGAGACCATGTTGTGCTTGGAGGTATTCCAGGCCTCGTAGTAGGGCTTCATGATGTGGCAACTGAGGCAAAAGGAGGGGCTGGTGGTGTAGAAAAGTAAATAGATAAAAAGGGCCAACACTCCGCCCCCAGTGATGGCCAGCACTTTGTAGAATTTCGGATGGAAATGGAGATGGACGCCAATCCATTCTAAAAACTTTTTAATCCCCTTTATCTTATCTGAACTTTTCAAGCCCCATCTCCTCTCAAGTAGCCATTAGAAAGTTAGCCAAAGATATCTTCTGGGTGCCGAAATTTTTGGCTCTCACGCCTTCGGGGATGGAATTCCTTCCCGATGGCAGGCGGCGCAGTCCTTCTGAACTTTCTCATGATGGCACTTCAGACATTCTTCCCGTTTCAGTAAAATGCTCCCGTGCTTTTCCTTATTGGAGTGGCAGTTCCCGCAGGGCATATCGGCCTGCAAATGGGAGCGGTGAGGAAAAGAGATACCGTAGATCTTCCCCTGATAATTTTCAAAGCCTTTATGACAAAGGTTGCATTCTGAGCGCACCACGTGAGGCTGATGAGGCAGATCGATCGAACCCTTGGGGTGGCACTTGACGCAGGAGGTCTTGGTGCGCTCATGACAGGCAAAGCAGCTCTCCATACGCGGCCGGTTCGTCTCGGGCGAAATTTTATCGTGCATGATATTGTCGTGGCAGAGGGAGCATTGGCCGGCGGTCAGCTCCACGTGGCTTTTATGGGGAATGATGATTTCCATCACGTTATGCTTGAAGGGATTAATTTCTTTCTTCTGCACATCGGCATGGCAGCGGAGGCAGTTAGGATCGGTTCTTTCGGGTTCCGCCTGGTAATCGCGGGGAATCCACTCGGCATGGCGGGCGTGGCACTCTGAACAATTGATTTGGGGGTGGACTAATGACTTTTTTAAAAAAGAAACCTGGCCTTGCCAGTAATGACAGGTAAGACAAAACTCCGGTCGAGAGGTGGAATATTGGGTCAGACCGAGAAAGAAGACGCTCCCCAGGAGAATGGAAACCAGGGCGACCATTACCAAAATTCTGGTCGGTAAGTGAATCAAACGGTGGAAAATTTCTGTCACAATGTTGATCGTTCTGCGGATCATCTTCCGCCTTCCGCGCTTAAACTTTGGAGATTTTAACTACGGTGTCCATCCAGGCTTGACCTCCTCCAATGGGATCAGAGACCACAGGAATGATCGGGTTGGGGTGGACGCCATTGCCTTCTTTATCCCACCAGATGAGCGCGGTCTCTGGATCTGGGCTCTTAAAACGCCTGGCCTGGCCTATGCGCCCCCCTTGCCAGTGGCCGCAACTGTCGGAGATGGCGATCACTTTGGGATGAATGCCATGGGTGACCCAGGCCCGGGTGATGATCGAGCCCACCGGGGAGGTTATCCGGATGGCCTCGCCGTCCTTGATCCCCCTCTGTTCGGCGGTCGAGGGGTGAATCCAGGCGGGGTTGGTGTGGACGATCTCCGAAAGCCACAGACAATTGGCCGTGAGAAAATGCGTGTGTACATTCCACTGGAAGGTGGTCAGGATTAGCTCCCCTTCTTTTAGGCTTTCATGGCCCTTGATAGGCCGATAGGTTGGTAGGGGAGAATGCCCAGCATCGGCCATCCTCTGGCTGTAAATCTCCAGCTTTCCTGAAGGCGTGGTAAACCCTTTTTTCAAGTATGCTCGGTATTCTTGTTTTGCCTGAGATTCCATCCAAAACCCGTGCTCTCGCAAATAATCCATCCCTCCCGCCTTCATTAGGGCGGGAATTTGAGAGATCACGGCAGTCCAGTAATCTTCAGCCGACTCATAGAGGAAATACTTTTCCATTTCTCCTCCGATCCTTTTGGCCAGCTCGATGAGGATGTCCATGAAAGAAACACTCTCCCCCACAGGTCTGACAATAGGCTGACGCAGGGAGATGAACGGAGACATCTCGAGGGCCGGAGGGGATTCGACCTCCAGCCTCTCTAAGTAGGTGGCCTCGGGTAGGAGGAGGTCGGCAAAGACCGAGCTCTCGGTCAGGTGCGTGTCAATGGCCACGTAAAAGGGGATTAACTTCTCGTCCTGCAGGATCTTTTCGGCTCCATGGCTTTCTGGCTGAGAATAGACTGGACTGGCTTTATAAGTGATGAAGATTTCAACACGTTGTCTTCCCTCGCGAATCATGGGCAAGACACGCTGGCAATAACCTCCGCGGGTGAGAGGAAACTCCGCGGGATTCATCAGGGGCGACCTGGAAGTGATTGCTGGAGGCTGGGGAGGGGGATCTTCCAGGGAATGGAAACGGGGTAGACAAAACCCACCACGGACATCCACGTTTCCCGTGAGGGCATTCAAGAGAAGGAGGCAGCGTTCATTCTGCACCCCATTCTCATGCTTGTTCAGACCCCCACTGGAGAGAGTTGTGGCGGGTTTAGTGGAGGCAAATTCGATGGCAATGCGCCGAATGTCCGCTGCGCTCACGCCGCTTTCCTTCTCCGCCAGTTCGGGAGTGTAGGGTTTCAAATGCTGAAACAGGCGATCGATGGAAACGTTCGTCCACTTTCTAATAAACTCCTCGTCATGCAAGCCCTCTTTTAAGATGACGTGGGCCATAGCCAAGGCGATGATCCCGTCTGTTCCCGGTTTAATTGGAAACCACTCGTCGCTCCGGCCGGCAGTCTGAGAAAGACGTACATCGAAAGTAACCAGTTTGGCACGGTTATGACTCCTTCCTCCGAAGATGCGCTCCGTCCTCCCTTCGGCGATACGTTGGGCAAAGCTGGTACGCAAGAGGTGGGCTTCAAAAGGGTTGGAGCCAAAGTTTAGCATGTACTGGGTGTAGGCTACATCGTTGATGTCAAACTCCGCTCCCCAGGTGAGATATTGAGCGACCCGCTTGTTGGGCCCGCTCAGCGAGGCTTGATTCAGATGATTGGGCGTTCCCAAGGCGGTGCAAAACCTCTGCGAAAATAATAAAGTGGTCACATCCCGTTCGCTAAAAAAAACAAGCCTCTCCGGATGGCCCTGCTCCTTCAGCTTGCGCAGCCTGGAGGCAATCTCCTTGTATGCTTCCTCCCAGGGGATTCGCTCCCATTTGCCTTCGCCCCGCTTGCCTGCGCGTTTCATTGGAAAAAGAATACGGTCTGGGTCATAGAGGAGGTTAACCCCGGCCTGCCCTTTGGCGCAAAGACGGCCCCGGCTGTTGGGGTGTTTCGGGTTTCCTCCGATCTTTACCAGCCGGCCATAGCCGACATAGCCGATAATTCCACAACGGGCGTAACACTGCATGCAAGTGCTCATCACTGGCTGGCGAAACTTCCCCGTCGTTCGGGAAACTTCTTTGCCCCCTTCTTCCAGCTCCCTGGCTGGCACCAGCTGGATTAGCTGGCTCCCCAGGGTTAGAAAAGACCCGGCCCCTAACCCTAGCTTTAAAAAGTCTCTTCGTGAAAGCTCACTCAACCCTCTCTCCTTAAATTAATGGGGACGCAGATTTTGGCAGATGCCCGCAGATAATAACCTTTAACCTCTGGCTACCAAGATTATTTAATGGGCTTTCCCAAAAACCATAAGCACTCAATTAATTCTCTTTCTTATCTTGATAATCTGCTTCTATATGCTTCCAAATTCTTAATGCAGTGGCAAATATTGGCCGGCAACCACCACCACGTATCGCATAACCATTACGCCAACCATAACTAAGATCGAGGCTACTACCACCCCCCACAGTGAACGTCCAGTCCAGGGAAGGAAGATTAAAAACATCGGCAGAAAACCGCCCAAAAGGATTTCCATCCCCACAAAGTAAGGCTGGAATTTTCCGAAAAGGATCAGGTGGGCGACGTGGAGGGCTTCCTGGGTGGAGGTAAGCAGCACCAGGATGTCATTTCCCACCAGGAAGAGGTCGGCGATGATCAAAGCCGCCATGATCTTTCCCAAATTTAGGATTAATCCTTTGTCTCTTTTCCCTTCCTGCACAGGGGTGTAATGAGAGCGGTAGGCGTAACGAATGGCTGCGACCAGGATCACCAAAGCCATCCCGGAGACCATGGCCGAGACGATAAAGAGAGTGGGCATCAGAGCCGTACTCCAGAGAATCCGACCTTTGCCCAAGGCCAGGATGAACCCGGTATAGCCATGGGTGGCGATGGCTAAGGGGATACCGATTAACCCCAAAATCTTAGCCAGACGGGCGTTCCCCTTGAACAGGAACCAGGCATAGATCAACCCGTTAATCGGATAAGCAGTAAGTAAGAATGAACCATAGGTGATCGGAGACTTCATGTTCAGGTAGAGAAAAAGATGCCAGAACCGGGCCGGTTGCTCCAGGTCGATGATCAGGGTCAACGGAGCCAGGACGAGCAGGATGGGTGCCAGAACCGCCCCCATCCTCCCGATCGGCTTGTACTCTGCCTTTCCTGAGATGGCGGAGATCACCGATATAACAAAGGAGCCGGCACTCAAGCCGGTAAGATAAAAATAAATGGCGATCATAATCCCCAGGGGCATTTCATAATGGATGTTATAGAAAATTTTGATATCCACTTAGTCTTTTCCTTGCCAGCCTTTCATGGGGTTCATTGCGTCTAAATCCGCCTCGATGTAAAAAACTTGAGGAAAGGTTCCCAGGTCAGGCTTGATCACCTGGGTGGGAACGGTGGCCAGGAGTTGGGCGATCTCGCTTTTGGGATCCAGCATGTTCCCGAAGATTCGTGCTCGCCCCGGGCAAGTCTCTACGCAGGCCGGCTCGATCCCTGCATCTACCCGGTGCCGGCAAAATTCGCATTTCTGTACGATGCGCTTCAGGGGATTAATGGACCGGACGTCATAGGGGCAGGAGGCCATGCAGTATTTACAACCGATGCAGCGATGGGGGTCAACCACGATAATCCCGTCATCCCGCTTCCAGGTGGCCATGACCGGGCAGTTGGTCAGGCAGATGGGGTTCTCGCAATTGTTGCAGAGTGAAGGTAAGAAGAATTTGCGCACGTGGGGATATGTCCCTTTCTCGATGATCTTCACCCAAGACCGGTAAACCCCCGGGGGGGATTCCAGCTCTGCCTTGCAGGCCACCGAACAACTATGGCAGCCGATGCATCGCCTAAGGTCGATCACCATTCCGTAACGAAACTTGGGGGCGACTTTCTTTTCCAGCTTCTCTTGTATTTTTTCTTTCCCCTGTACTTTTTCCTTGCCCATCGCCTTATTCTCGTTATTTCATAGACTCTTTCTTTAAATAGAGAAATAGAGTCACCAGGCCGATGAGGGAGACCAGAATCAGGCCAGTCTCCTTGCGCTCTTCCAGCCCTTTCTCAAACTTGGTGATCGTTTTCCGGTTACTCTCTATAATCTTCATGGCCTGGCCGGATAATTCTTCGATTTTATTTATTATTATCCCATGGGTCATTGGTTTCGCTTGCGTCAGCTTACCCGCGGCCTCAGCCAGCTTTGTCTCCAACTCTGATACTTCCAGGTGCTGGGCCTTCAATCCCTCGATTCCTTTTTGGTCCGCCCGAATAGAGCGCTGCAGCCCCTCTAAAATGTCTTTCATCCTTTGAGCTTTGGCATAGGCTGGGGATTTGATATCATGGCAGCTCCCGCAATGCCCCGGTCCATCTCCCGTTAAAGAATCTAAGGAGGGATAGGGAATGAAGTGATTGCCATGACAGGTGATGCATTTGGGCATTCCCGTCTCTTTCACGGCCCGCTCGTGCGGCCCTTCCCGGAAATAACGGGCAATGGTGGTATGGCAGTTGCCGCAGACAGCGGCGACTTCTTTTACCCCCGGGGGTGTGGCTCCATGGATACCGTGACAGGTGGCACAATTTGGCGCCAATGCCGGATCCTTCCCGGGGATTTGACCAAAGAGAATCCGACCGTGATAGCTCTTTTGGAATTGGGCAAACTGGTCTGTGGGGATTTTGTAAGGTTCCATTAGTTTGGGATCGGAATGGCACTTGGCACAGGTCTCTGGCACTTTGGTGTGGTAGACGCTGGCCAGGGAGTCATTTTTTCGGCGCACCTCATGGGACTGGTGGCAACTTGAGCAGGTGGCCACCCGCGTGTCCCCTTTGGCCAGCTTCTGGCCGTGAATGGATACTTGATATTCGGCATACTGATCGGTCCGCAGGTTGTAGGGGCGCATTTTTTTGACATCGGCGTGGCATTTGGCGCAGAGGGCCGGAATATTTTGCGCTTTGGGAGCACCTAAGAACCCCATCGCTTTGTTCATCGCCAGCTTGGCCACAGAAGAATTACCTCCATGGCAGTCTTTGCAGGTAATGCCTGCCTCCCGATGCACGCTCTGCCGCCAGCCTTTCACCGGCTCTGCCAGCTTCCCCTCCAGACCTTGATGACAGCTTACGCACACATCCTTTTCCTGCCCATCAGCCTGAAGGGAGAACAAAAAAAGGATGAACAACATTACAAAGACTGCCCGGGTTCCGACTTGCCTGACCAACACCCTCATTTTTCCCATTTCCCCTCCTGGCAAAATCCTCGCGCTCTTCGGCCCAAGCTCTCTCCTCCTCTTCATTTTTGGATTGCTAAGGAATACTCAGGAATAATGTCCCCAGACCGTGAAAATGACCAGGAGCAGCACTGCTATTATGGTCAGGGCCAAAAACTTGGGCCGCTTCCATGGCCTGCGCTCTCTCCCACGATCCAAAAAGGGCCAAAGGAAAAGCAAGATGATCACTAGGCCCTGCCCCAAAACACCCACCAATTTGGGGGCCCATGGCCCAAGGAACTGCAGGTATTCTGCCGCTTTAATGAACTGGTATTGAGCCAGAAAATACCATTCAGGCTTGATGTGTGGGGGAGTGGTAAAGGGATCGGCTTTTGGCTCCATAGGAGCGGGAGAAAAAGTGGCCAGAAACACCAGGACTCCCAAAAGGATGAAAATCTGGATGAGCTGCTTAAATACATGATCCGGGTAAAAAGTATTTTGTATTTTATTCTGCTTTTCGGTTTCCATATCAGCCCCCAATCATGTAAAAAATAGCTTTCAAGTCCCTCCAACCCCCCCTTTAATAAAGGGGGGCGGAGGGGGATTTTTCCCTCGCCTTTTGGCCCCTTACCCTTTCCTATAGCGGCTCAGAAATCCCCTGCCGCCGGATCATGGCAAAGTGGAGGAAAAGGAAAAAGAAGGCAACCAGGGGTAAAATAACCACGTGTAAAGCGAAGAACCGTGTCAAAGTGATCTGACTGATGTCGTGCCCTCCGCGGATGAAGAACTTTAATGATTCCCCGATGAAGGGCACCATCCCCAAAGTTTCTGTCCCGACGGTGGTAGCCCAGTAAGAAATCTGGTTCCAAGGCAGGAGGTAACCAGAAAAGGCAAAAAGAAGAGTAAGGAGGAAAAGGATCACCCCCGTCAACCAGTTGAAATCCCGAGGAGGCCGATAGGCCCCGCTTACAAAAACTCTCAGCATGTGCAAAGTTACCGTTATGACCATCAAATTCCCTGCCCAGAAATGGATTCCCCGCACCAGCCATCCCATAGAGACCAAGTTAGTAATCTCTACCACGCTTTTGTAAGCTTCGCCTGTAGTGGGCCGGTAATACATGAGAAGGAAAATGCCCGAGATCAAGAGCACCAGAAAAAGGATAAAACTTAACCCTCCCAGACAGCACAAAAAGTTGTTCTCCGCCCACGTACGATAATGGGGTACGGGTTTTTTCAGTTGTTTCTCAAAGCCCTCACGGATATTCAGCCGCTCATCCAAGGGACCATAAATGAACCCGGTAAGGGAGAAAAAATTGATGATCTCCCTAATCAGAGTTCTTTCCTCTATTCGTCTCTCTTCTTTCTTCTCTGGGCCTTCAGGGAACATATTAAGCCTCTCCGATTACGATTTGATCTGGCGTCATTTTGGCTGGGTAGGTTTGCAAGGGCCTGGGTGCGGGCCCTCCCAGAACTTTTCCAGTTTTCAGGTCAAAAAAAGCATCATGGCAGGCACAGTGCAGGTTATCCCCCATCTTCATGCCCGGCTCTCCCTTATCTTTCCAGTGGACAATACATCCAAGATGTGTGCATACCGCCGACAATACATAGACCTCGTTTCCACGGCGGATGACAATGACCAGCTTCCCTTCATGGCGGACCACCCTGGACTGCTCGGGTGAAAGATCCGTCAGAGGGATCACGGTCTGTTTCCCTCCTCCACCCCCACCGATAAGCTCCTGGGGTGGGCGGAGGAATTTTCCCATTTCCCAGAGGAGGTTTCCAAAAAAAGCGATGAAACTCCCTCCCAAAAGCCAACTCAAAAGGGATCGCCGCGTAAGCTTCATAAATCCCATCTCTCTCTAAATAAAATTGTCATATTCTTTGGTTTTATTCCAGAGAAAAATACTGTATCCATGGTCAGTCTTGTCCAAATTCGAGTCTGGGAAAAGTTGTGGATCCGTCATTCCCGCGCAGGCGGGAATCCAGAATGTTTTTAAAAAAAGCCTGGATTCCTGCTTTTGCAGGAATGACTGGCTAATAGCAAGGCTGACTCTGCCTAAATTGGACAGCAGATCGTGGGCAACCTGGCCATGGATAAGGCCAAACCATGTCCAAAAAGGCAATGAATTCAATTTGCATTGGTAAATTTTCTATCTAATTTGGACAGAACTGATCCATGGTATAAACGTTTTTGATATTTTATCCGTAATAATTTATCCTCACCTAAAATCGGCTGAGCATATTATCTTTTTCAGATCTTTGAAAAGGCAGTTGTTTTCCAAGATCTTCTTGAATCCTTCAAAACCATCCCCGGGGAAGCGGAACTTTATAGGCTCTCCAGGCAAAGAGGACAGAAAGGATGATGAAGATGAAGAAGATGAGGGGGCTCAGTCCGAAGGTCAAACGTGCTCCGGAAAGCAAAGAAGTGAGCACAAGAAAAAGGCAGACTCCGGAAAACTTTTTCCTTTTCGTCCGCAGGGCAATCAGTTTTGGTCTCATTTCCTCCGCAAGAAGGCTGTCTGGTTTTGCTGTTGAGAGAATCGTTTCAATCTTCGGTTGCAGGCCGAAATGGATGTAGGAGAGAAAACTAACGAGGAGAATGAATGTTCCCACCTTAATGGCCAGCGTCCAATCCAAAAAGAGAGAAGTCCATCCCAGGCCAGCGACCCAGATAAGAATGAGGCCAGTGATGAGGATGACCGCGAGGTAAGCATAACACCGTAAGGGTTGCCTCTTGATGATGTTCTCCATATACCGATCTGTATTGTATCCTGGTGGAAGCCCGAACCTCGCCCTTTCATTGACGATGATCAGCATATATAGAGGGGCAGCCATAAAGAGTGTAGAGATAAGATGGATCATTAAAAAAATAGATCGCCATTCTTCCATTTCTTTTTCCTTCTCTAAGCAAAACTGAATTCTAAAATCTGAGCCGTTTAGCCGGCCTTTTTACCGCTTCCACGAAAAAAATCTTGACAATAAATACCACAATGTGGTTACCATGGTCAAGGATTTTTTTAGGTCTTTGGAACTCTATCTTCTCGACAGGAAAGAAGCAGGGTATTCTGTTATCGATCGATGGTTGAGAACTTATCCTGGTTGTCGCAGGCAACTAAACTAAAGGCAATAAAATTTTTGCCATGTTTCTTCAATCCCCCTCACCCCAGCCGTTCGGCTGAGCGTTCGACTGAGCTCACGCCGAAGTCTCACGACGAAGCCCTCTCCCCCAGTGGGGGAGAGGGGAGGGTGAGGGGTCGAGATGTCAAAAAATTAAATACCTTCGGATTAGGTCTGTCTTTTCCGTTTAGTTGGCCAATAAATACCATTTTTATATAGAGCGTCGTAAATAATGCAGCATATTTCGTTTTTCGATTGTCATTCCCGCGAAGGCGGGAATCCAGTCTGGATGCCCATCTACACGGGCATGACAAGCAATATTTTTCAATTTAATACCTCATTTTTTATGTCGCTCTGTATATTAGCGTAGAAGGAAATCTAAGGAAGGTAAAAAAGGGATAGATTTATATAATAGAAAAGGAGGAATGCAGATGGAGATTAAGAGAAGGGATTTCTTGAAAGCAGGCTTGGCAGTCGGCGCGGTTATGGCCTTGAATTCCCCCCTGCTGAACGCCTTGGTGGAAGCGGAGGAGAAAAAGGCCATCGGAGAGGCCCCCGGCAAATGGATCCCCACCACCTGCCAGGGCTGCACGACCTGGTGCGCCATTGAGATCTTCACCCAGAGCGGAAGAGCCGTGAAGGTAAGAGGAAATCAATCGTCCAAGTCGAATGGCGGGTATGTCTGCCCGCGGGGTCATTTGATTCTGCAGCAGCTCTATGACCCTGACCGCATCAAGGTTCCGATGAAGAGAACCAATCCTCAGAAAGGCAGGGGGATTGATCCGAAATTTGTTCCCATCTCCTGGGATGAGGCCCTGGACACGATCGCCGAAAAAATGATGGAACTTCGGAAAAACAATGAGACCCATAAATTTATACTCCTTAGAGGGAGGTATTCTCCCCTTACCGCTGACCTCCCCTATGGGACGGTGCCCAAAGTTTTCGGCTCGCCCAATAATCTTTCCCACAGCTCCATTTGCGCCGAGGCGGAGAAGTTTGGACCCTATTATACAGAGGGCTTCTGGGGGTATAGGGACTATGACCTCGTCAGGACCAAATATCTGGTCATCTGGGGATGCGACCCGGTGGCCTCCAACCGGCAGGTTCCGAATGCCATAAGCAAATTTGGCGATATCCTTGATCAGGCAACTGTGGCCGTTGTAGACCCGAGGCTTTCTACTTCTGCGGCCAAGGCTCATGAATGGCTGCCTGTAAAGCCGGGAGAAGACGGTGCTCTGGCCATGGCCATCGCCCATGTGATCCTTACCGAAGGTCTCTGGAACAAGGAGTTTGTCGGAGACTTCCAGGATGGAAAGAATTTGTTTAAGGCAGGCCAGGTGGTTGATGAGGCTTCCTTTAAAGAAAAATATACCTATGGGCTTATCAAATGGTGGAATTTAGAACTGAAAGACAGAACCCCGGAATGGGCTGAGAAACTAACCTATATCCCATCGAGCCAGATCATCCGGGTGGCCAGGGGAATGGGCAAAGCTGCCCCCCATGCGGCTGTGTGGCTTGGCCCCGGTCCGGTAATGAGCCCTCGGGGATCATATGCCTCTTTGACCATCCATGCCTTAAACGGGCTCGTTGGTTCCGTGGACAATGAGGGCGGAACTTTAAGGAGTCCCAGAGTTCCCTCTGACTCTTTGCCCAAATTCGATGCTTACCTGGATGCCATTGCCAAAGAAGGGGGGAAACAGAAAAAGATAGACCAGAGAGGGACAAAGGCCTTTCCGGTCATTGCCGCCGGTAAAGCTGGCTCAGGGGTCATCACCAACAACATTGCCAACGCCGTTTTAAAAGACGACCCCTATGAAATCAAGGTCGCCATCGGATACTGGAACAACTTTGCTTTCTCCTGCACTGGGGCAGACAGATGGGAGAAGGCCATGGCCAAGATTCCCTTCTTTGCCCACATCGTCACCCATCCTTCCGAGATGACCCAGTTTGCCGATATCGTCCTTCCAGCTGCCCATCATGCCACGGAGAAGTTTTCAGGCGTAAAGAGCATGGCCAACCTTCATGGTTTTTTATCCATCCAGCAGCCGGTGGTGAAGCGGATCTGGGATGTTAAGGCGGATGAAACCGAGATCATGTGGCTGTTGGCGGAAAAATTGAAGGCCAAAAGGTGGAGCAATCTTTACGACTATTTCTCCAAGGAGTTTAAAGACCCTGAGACTGGCAAGACTCCCAGCAACGCGGAAGAATTCGCCGAGATTACGGTAAAAATCATGACCAAGGCAGTGTGGATGCCAAAGGAGCCTCTCAAGGGCGATAAGCTTGCCGGCTGGGAGGATTTCAAGAAAAAGGGCATCTACAACTCCGAACCGTATAAATTCAAACAGCTCTGGGACAAATTTGGAACGGTGACCAAGAAGTTCGAGTTTTACAGTGAAACGCTGAAGAAGGCCCTGAAAGAGCATGCGGATAACCATAAAACCACTATCGATGATATCCTGCAAACCTGCAACTATGAAGCGAGGGGCGAAAAAGCTTTCATTCCCCACTACGAATCTCCTTTCCGCTGGGGGGATTTCGTCTCTTACCCTTACACCTTCATCGACTACAAGTCCAGGCTCAACCGGGAGGGAAGGAGCCAGAACTGCACCTGGTACCAGGAATTTAAGAAGGTGGATGTCGGCGATGAAAGCTGGGATGATGTTCTGAAGATCAATCCGGCAGATGGGGCCAGGCTCGGCGTAAAAAATGGGGACATGGTAAGGGTAACCTCCCTCACTGGTAGCATCGTGGTCAAAGCTAAACTCTGGCAAGGGGTTCGCCCGGGCACCGTGGCCAAGTGCTATGGGCAGGGCCATTGGGCTTATGGAAGAGTTGCGGCCAAGGGCTATAGCAAGGCCATCCCCAGAGGAGGAAACAACAACGAGCTGATGCCCGACGATTATGACCGCCTGACCGGGAGTACGGCCCGAAATGGCGGTTTCACCGGCGTAAAAATTGAAAAGATATAAGATAGATAGAGGAGGGTTGAATCATGGCTAAATATGGAATGGTCATTGACCTGCAAAAGTGTGTAGGCTGTGGTTCGTGCGCTATAGCCTGCAAGACGGAAAATAATACCCCTGACCGAGCCAAAGGACAGACCTTTAACTGGGCAGATTTTATTTATAAAACAGAAGGAAAATTTCCGGAAGTGAAATTTACGGCCATTCCGGTCCTTTGTAATCACTGCACCAAAGCCGCCTGCGTAAAGGCCTGCCCGGTAAAGCCCAAGAAGGCGATGTTCAAAACCAAAGACGGGATCACCATGCACAACGACGAAAGGTGCATCGGATGTCAGCTTTGTCAGGAAGCCTGCCCCTATAGTAGCAAAGATGTTGATAAGGATAAGGCAGCTTACAGCGTGATCAGCTTCAATGATTTCGATGCTGAACCCCACGGGTTCTACCGGGACGATAAGGAACTGATTAAAGGTTGCACCGCTTCGGGCGCAGAAGTTGCCAAGAAGGCCGGGGATAACCCCCCTCACCGCACCCTGTATCAGCACCCGGATTATGAGAGCGTGCGGCGCAAGGGTGTGGTAGAAAAGTGTTATTTCTGTGAACACCGAGTCAAGAAAGGTGAGCTACCTTATTGCGTAGTCTCCTGCCCAGCTAAGGCCAGGACCTTTGGCGATTTAAGCGATAAAAAGAGTGGGGTGAGCCAGCTACTCAAAAAGTATAAATCCTTCCGGTTGAAAGTAGAGGCAGGAACAGAGCCAAATGTTTATTATATCCGGAGCTATAAAGCGGAAAGAAGGGCTTAAGAACTTGAGCGCATGAATCCTGGATGCGGAAGGGGACCCAAAAAACATTAAAAGGAAACAGAACGAGGCCAAGAGAGGCATAACCATAGAGGAAGCAATGAGCCCAGAAGCCTTTGGGGAGAGGGAAAAGTTGCGGGAGGATACTTACCGGCTCGTGGCGGCCTGCTATTACCGACCCCAAAAGGCCTTCTTGGAAGAAAAGGTTTTCGAGAACCTAGCCGCAGCTTTGCAATCGATTTGCCGGCCAGCCGCAGAAAATGCCCGAGCTCTACGCAACTCTTTTTTAGAAGTGAGCGAAGAAGATCTTTTGGCTGACTACGCAAGGCTTTTTGTTGGGCCTTATGAATTGTTGGCTCCCCCCTATGGTTCAGTCTATTTGGAGAGAAAGAGAAGGGTGATGGGGGATTCCACTCTGGCCGTGCAAAAGGCCTATGCGGCCATGGGCCTGACGATGGATAAAGACTTCCATGAGTTGCCGGACCATGTGGCCGTGGAGCTGGAATTTATGTATTACCTGGTCCACGAAGAATTGCAGGCTTTTGGGGAAGGGGACATCGGTAGGCTCCGGAAAATTTTAAAAAAGCAAGAATGGTTTTTAGAAAACCATCTGGGGGCCTGGATTTTCGATTTTACGGAGAAGGTCCAGCAAGGCTGTAAGACTTCTTTTTATGGAAATCTTGCTCAATGCACCTCTCTTTTTGTGCGAGCGGACGTGCAACACCTTGCCAGTCAATCGGGAAAGATCATAGATAGCCTTAGTGGCGGATGATCGTTGGAAAGCTCATCAAAGGAGACCTACCCAACCCCTTCCCCTCCCTTGAATGGAGGGGTGAAGGGAGGGGGTCATATTGAAATTCGTTGCCTCCCACGGAATTCCCGGAGAACCTTTTTTCTTTAGCCATTTGAGGTGAAGCAGACGGGTTCGATGGACAGATCATGGAATACGTAGCCGTTTCTGTTGCCGCCCTTGTAGTATCGGCCCTCACTCTGTTTTCGGGTTTTGGCCTGGGAACATTGCTGATGCCCGTCTTTGCAATTTTTTTCCCTGTCGAGGTGGCGATAGCATCCACTGCCATCGTTCACCTTGCTAATAACCTGTTCAAGGTTGGTTTGGTGGGCAAGAAGGCTGATATCCAGGTGGTATTTTCCTTTGCGATCCCCGCAATCATCCTTGCCTTCTTTGGTGCCTACCTTCTCACCTTTCTTTCTGAGTTACCCCCTATAACGGAGTACGGCCTCGGCGGAAAGACTTTCAAGATAATGCCGATCAAGATGGTAATTGCCGTCCTTATTTTTTTCTTTGCCCTTTTTGAGTTGTTACCCTATTTTGAAAAGGTGGCCTTCAGTCGAAAATATCTCCCATTGGGTGGAGCACTATCGGGTTTTTTCGGTGGCCTATCCGGACATCAGGGTGCCCTTCGATCCGCATTCCTTATAAAAGCGGGGTTGGAAAAGGAAGCCTTCATTGGCACAGGTGTCGTCTGTGCTGTCCTGGTCGATTTTTCTCGTCTCATTGTCTATGGGCTATCCTTCCTTTCGAAAAAAATTGATATGCTTTCCTTGGACGGCGGGGTGGAATTGGTCATTATGGCCACTATCGCCGCCTTCTTGGGGAGCGTCATCGGAACCCGGCTGGTTAAGACAGTGACGATGAAAATCGTCAGACAAATCGTAGGTGGGATGCTCCTGCTTCTTTCCATCTCGTTGGGCGCCGGCTGGGTCTGAGCCCCATTTTGGTTGAGCTCATTAAAGACAACACCTTCCACGATCGCGAATCCTTTTGTCTCAATTCCGGGCCAGAGGCTGGCAAAGGCGAGAAAGTAGTGAAATTCTTACATTATTGCTCCCAGCAACCCCTCCCTTCCCTCTTTGCATAAACTGTTACCTATGCCTCCAGTAAATTTTAACCCTTGACTCCAGTCCGTACCCCTTCAAGGGGGAGGGTGAATTCGGGGGGATTTTTCATAGATCGTAGAAAAAGAACTTGACTCGAATAAAAAAAATGTTTAAATTGTTTCTTCGAAGAATTTGCGGTTTAAGCCAACCTGGATGCTTTAAGCATTCAGAGAGCCGATCTGGGGAATAAATAATTAAAAATTGGGGAGGAAAAAAATGAATCAAGAAAGGTTGATTCGTGGGAGTTTCATGACCTTGATGGTACTGCTGATTTTTCTTTTCGGGTTATCGGCAACGTGGGGGCAGGAAAAAGACACCCGGCCGGAGAGGGGGTTTTCCATATATACAGAATATTCTGGAATCTTCGTCCCCCCAGGGGAGGCGGTGAGGATGGAACTGACTGTGGATAATAAGGGCAAGAAAGATGAAAATGTGCAACTGAAATTATCCACGGTTCCCAAAGGGTGGAAAGCCTTCCTGAAGGCTCCTAATTACACCGTTGATGCTATCCCGGTTCCCGGGGGTAAGACAAGGACCCTGACCTTTCTGGCGGAACCCGATAAGACCGTAAAGCCGGGTACCTACCTTTTCCAGATCGATTCCCGGACCGAGGATGGCAAGTTTACCTCTTCCCAAAAGATTGAAGTGACTGTTCGGGAGAGGGCTCCGCTTGCTGAAGACATCCTGGTCACCACTTCCTACCCCGTGTTGCGGGGACAGACCGATGCCCGGTTTGAATTCTCCCTCGAGGTAAACAATAAGAGCGAGATCGACAGGAATTTCAGCCTGTCTGCCCAGATTCCGGAGAAATGGGAAGTCAATTTCAAACCCGCCTACGAACAAAAGCAAATCTCCAGTTTTCGGGTAAAAGGGGGACAGAGTCAAACCATAGCTGTGGAGGTAACTCCGCCCAAAGACGCTATGGCAGGTTCCTACCCTATTCTTGTATTGATCAGCTCCGGCGATATAAAAGCAGAGGCGAAACTTACCGTCGTTCTTACGGGCATCTATAAATTGGATGCCGGCACGCCGACCGGGCTCCTATCCTTGGATGCCGTCACTGGCAAACCGGCCATCATGTCCCTTTTCGTCAAGAACACGGGTTCGGCCGTCAATCGCAACGTTACTTTCTCCTCCTTCAAGCCGGAAAACTGGAAGGTGGAATTCAAGCCTGAGAAGATCGATGCCCTGGATCCCGGAGCTATGAAACAGGTGGAAATCACAATCACTCCCTTTGCCCAGGCCCTCGTCGGAGACTATTCGGTTGGCCTCTCCGCAGATGGGGAGAAGGGCAGCAGTAAGACGGTGGAAATACGGGTGGCTGTAAAAACTTCCGCCGCTTGGGGTTGGGTGGGGATCGCCATTATTGTGGTGGTCATTGGAGGTTTGGGTGGATTGTTCCTCTGGCTGGGGAGGCGATAAAGTGGACGGACAGATTGTCATCGAAACCCGGGAGCTTACCAAAGTTTACGGCGAACAGGTGGCTGTCGATCACCTGAATCTCAAAATTAATCAAGGAGAAGTATTCGGCTTTCTCGGGCCCAACGGTGCAGGCAAGACGACTACTTTGCTCATGCTGCTGGGGCTCAGCGAACCCACTTCCGGAAAGGCCTGGGTATGCGGATTTGATCCGACCCGGGAACCGCTGAAGGTAAAAAGAGTGGTGGGTTATCTGCCGGAGAACGTTGGTTTCTACGACGACATGAACGCTGTTCAGAACTTGAGATACGTAAGCCGGCTGAACGGGATTCCTGATGAAATATCCACTCCCCAGATTGAAGATCTGTTAAGAATGGTGGATCTACATAGAGAGCCAAAGAAAAAAGTGGGAGATTACTCCCGGGGGATGAGGCAACGGCTGGGGATTGCTGAAGTGCTTCTCAAGGACCCGCAGGTTGTTTTCCTGGATGAACCCACCATAGGATTGGACCCTGACGGGTCTAAGCAGATGCTGGAGCTCATCCAATCTCTTAGCCGGGATAAGAAAATCACGGTCTTTTTCTGCTCTCACCTCCTGGAACAGGTGCAGAAGATTTCTCATCGAGTTGCGATTATGATCAGGGGCAGCCTGGTGGCCGTGGGCCGGATCGAGGATCTGGCCAAAGAGAAGTTGGGAGTGGGGCAGGAAAAGTACACTTTGGAAGAGATTTACATGAAGTACTTTAAGGAGGGCCAATTGTGAAGGGGATACTCACCATATACCGGAAGGAATTGCAGGATCACTTCAGCAGCACCCGTTTCATCCTGCTCTTTACTCTGATCTTGATGGTCAGTCTGATAACTGCTTTTATGGTTGGAACAGGCATCCGGGATGAACTTCAAGGAGTAGCCAAACCCACCTTTGTTTTTCTGATGCTTTTTTCGTCTCCCGGCAAATTCTTCTCTCTGATTTCGTTTATTGCCTTTTTTGGCCCTCTCATGGGTATTGTGCTGGGTTTCGATTCCATCAGCCGGGAGCAGAGCGCCCGGACCCTTAGCAAACTCGTCTCTCAGCCCATCTACCGTGATTCAATTATCAATGGAAAATTTCTGGCCGGTTCTATCACGATCGCTATCATGCTGCTGGCCATCATCCTCTTGATCTCCGGCCTCGGTCTGCGCCTAATCGGGATTATCCCCGGCCCCGAAGAGATATGGCGCCTGGCCATATATTTTCTGATCAGTCTTTTCTACATATCATTCTGGCTGGGGATTTCTATCCTGTTCTCGGTCATCTTCCGCAGCATGGCCACTTCGGCCTTAGCGGCCATCGCCTGCTGGATCTTCTTTTCCTTTTTTGTAGCCTACGGAGCAAGTTTAGCCGCAGATGCGATTTCTCCGGTGGATCAAAGAGCGACGGCCTCGAACCCGGAATTGCTGGTCCAGCATGAGCAGACCCGACGAGCCCTTTCTCTGCTCTCTCCGATGACTCTTTACAGCGAGGCCACCACCACGATCCTGGATCCCTTGAGAAAGACTACCCAATCCCTTCTTTTAATGGGCCCCCTGGAAAGGCTGTCGATATCCCGTTTTCAAAGCCCGCTCCCCTTGGGAGAAAGCATCTATATTGTCTTTCCCCACCTCATTTCCCTGCTGGCTATTACCGTATTGTGCTTTGCGATCTCCTATATCTTTTTCATGCGCCAGGAGGTAAGATCTACCTAACCCACTTCGATCAACTCCCTTGGGGCTATTGTCAGAAGTTGGGCACCATTGGATGTGACCACCACCGTGTCCTCAAGCTTCATTACTCCGACATCGGGATGAGTAAGGGGCAGCTCGAGAGCCAGGATAAAGCCCTCCTCAAGAATTGTCTTCTCTCCTTCCTTCAGAATCGGGGGTTCGTTGATTTCCAGGCCCAGTCCGTGGCCGATGAAGTTCGCCCGCCTTTGTCCATAGACCAGGAAAGAATCCTCGATTTTTAGCTTTTTGGCCAGAGACCAGGCTTCTCGGTAAACTTGGTAAGCAGGAATTCCGGGGCGCAACAAGGCTATCAGGCCATCGGATACCTCTCGTATTAATTGGAAAATCTTCTTCGCTTTCGAGGAGGCTTTACCGACCATAAAAGTCCTGGATTGATCGGCATGGTAGCCCTGATAGTTGCAGGGGATGTCCACCACTACATGGTCCCCATTCTGAATCTTCCGATCCGAAGGCCCGATCGGCAGAGCTGCGGATAGGCCTGTGCCGGCAATAGAACGGAGGATTCCAGAAGCAAATCGGAGATTGGGGCCCGAACTGAGCGGGCCCTGGCCCATACTGAAATCGAAAAGGCGCGCAAAGATTGCTCCCCCATGGAGGAAGCGCCGGTGCTCGGCCTCTATCTGTGCGGCAAGATCTATCTCTCGCAGTCCAGGCTTCAAGAATTGCCGAGCCCGAGATGTGCCCGCTGCCAGGATTTCACCACCCCTTCTTATCAGATTCACTTCTCCGGTATCTTTAACCATCCTTTGTCGGAGGACCAAAGGTGAGACGTCCACCATTCGGAACCCCCTAAAAAGCTCTTGAATTTCCGTGAACCTATCCGCAGGCAGGATATCCAGGCACAACCCCATCGTTCCTTTTTCTATTTTTAAATTCTTAAGCTGAGCACAGACTTCTCGCCAGTCGGCCTGCTCTATTATCTTTCCTTCTTCCATCCAAATCTTGTTCCATTCTTTTGACCTTTCTCTGCGGATGAAGAGGATCGATTCCTGAGGAGTTACCAGAAGGAGGGAAGGTTCGGCAAAGCCCGTATAATAGTAGATGTCCCTGGAATAATGCAGCAAGGCCACATCGAGATTAGCCGGAGTTAGATTTCTCTGCAGCTCTTTTATTCTTAATTGGGGCTGAAAGGGTTGCATCAGCTTTGGCCCAAGTGACTCTTAGGTCTTAGCGGCGCAGAAGGCCTTCCTACCGGGCCAAGAAGATAGATTTGTTTGCTTGTTGGCGCCGGGCGGATTGAGCGGACGGAAGCCAAAAACGGGCACGAATCACTGTTCTCTCCTCAACTTGTTTATTTCCCATGGGTAATTTAGCCGGGAAGGTATCTGCGCAAAGGCGGAACCACCTCTTCTTTGGTTTCCTAAATAAGTACAATGGCGACCCGGCGTAGCCCATGGAAGCACCACTCCCTTTTTTGGCGACGGACGAACAATCCGGCAGGCGCCAGGGGAGTGCAAAAATTATAACAAGCAAGGAAGGGAAGGGCAACTGGCGCAGAGATAGAAAAGTAAGATGGCTTGATTAAGGGATAAAGGAAAGTCTCATTCTTCCCGATAAGAGATTATGGTATTATGCTTCTCAGTTGCCCATACCAAAAGGAGGAGTTTCCATGAAGGGCGGGAGGGTGAAAAGAAAAGTATCATCGAGGAAGTGGCCGGTTATCTTAATTGGGACGGGGATGTTTATTCTTTGTGGTTATGCTCAAGCAATTGGAGAATCAGCTGCTTCTGTATGGTTTAACAAAGGATATTCAGCAGCATTAGCGGGTAAATATAGGGAGGCAATCGATGCTTTTGCCAAAGCGATCCAATTAAATCCCAAAGATGCGATGTCTTATTATAACCGGGGATTGGCCTACAAGAACCTCGCAGACCACCAGCAGGCGATCCATGATTTCGATAGGGCGATTGCATTAAACCCCAATTATGCAGAGGCCTATAATAACCGAGGAGCCGTCTACTCGGACCTCGGGAAATATGCAGAGGCGATTAGGGATTTTAATAGAGCGATCGAGCTGAACCCGAGGGGGGCGTCGGCTTACTATTGTAATCTTGGGAATACATATTTGCATCTCGGTAACCGCCAGCAGGCGATCAAGGAGTTCGATAAGGCCATTGAATTAAGCCTCACAAATGTAGAGGCTTATCTTAATCGTGGGAATGCTTACTTATACATGGGAGATTATCGCCAAGCGATCAACGATTTTGATACGGCTATCGAACTGAACCCTAAGAACGCCATGGCTTATTATAATCGGGGGAACGCCTACTTGAATCTTAAAGAGTATCGGCGGGCCATTAAAGATTTCGCCGAGGCGATCGATCTAAACCCAAAAGATGGATCGGCATACAACAATCGTGGATTTGCCTATCTAAATCTTGGTGGTTATCAGGAGGCGGTCAAAGATTTCGATCAGGCCATCGAATTAAACCCGGATTACATGCTGGCGCATAACAACCGGGCATTTGCCTTTTTGCATCTCGGAGACTACCGACAAGCGATCAGGAGTTACGACCGAGCGATCGAGCTGAACCCTAAATATATCGAAGCTTACTACAACCGGGGAAATGCCCAAAGGAATCTGGGGGATTATCGTCAGGCGATCAGAGATTACGACAGAGTTATCGAGCTGAACCCGAAATATGTAGAGGCTTATTACCATCGGGGATTTTCCTACGGAAGCCTTGAAAATTACCAGCGGGCGATCAACGATTACAGCAGGGTTATCGAGTTAGAACCCAAATATGTCGCCGCCTATCATAATCGGGGGATGGCTTACTTGAATCTTGGGGACTACCGGCAGGCCATTCGAGACTATGGTCGAGTGATCGAAATGAGCCCGAAAGATGCGGAGGCTTACTACAACCGCGGATTTGCTTACGCAAACCTCGAGGACCATCGGCAGGCGATCAGCGATTACGATCAGGTTATCCAGCTCGACCCCAAACATGCCGGAGCTTATAACAATCGCGGAAATGCCTACTTGCATCTCGGAAATTACCGGCAGGCGATCAGCGATTACAGCAAGGTTATCGAGTTAAACCCAAAGGATGCGGATGCTTATTATAACCGTGGAAATGTCTACGGGAACGCTGGAGATCAAGAACGGGCCATAGAGGATTTGAAAATTGCTGCCAGCCTGGGCCATAAAGAGGCGCAGGATTTCTTAAGGTCCCAGGGGATTGGTTGGTAACTGAAATCGAGACAGCTTTTCCTGATCTAAGGTGGCTCCCAGCCCCACAGCTTTGGGCACTTCGACGCATCCGTTTTCTACCCTGATAGGATGTGAGACAACATCATCCTGGATTTTAAGCATTCCTGTGGTTTCAATCGGGAACAAGATATTGGCCAAAGAGGCCGCTAAATGTATTTCGCTCAGGGCATTAATATTGAGACTGAACCCATGACCCAGCACACATTTTAATCCCAGGATACCGGCAAGCCAGATCATCCGGCTTGTCTTGTAAAGCCCCCCATTCTTCATCACTTTTACTTTGATAATATCAGCTCCCCTTTTTTCGGCCACCAGCAGGATATCTTCAGGAGTCACAATTCCTTCATCGGCCATGAGAGGGACGCTCACAGCTTTTTTCACTTGGGCCATGCCTTCCCAATCATCTCGCGCCACAGGCTGTTCACAGTAAAGGATGTTATATCGAGAGAATTCCCTGATGGCTTCAATTGCCAGCTCGGGTGTGTATGCCTCGTTGGCGTCAATCCGTATTTGAATGTCAGCTGGTAACGCCTGGCGAATAAGCCTAATTCGCTCGCTATCCTCTTCCAAGTCTTTTCCGACTTTTATCTTGATGGTGCGGAAACCTCTGCTTGCCCATTGGGCCGCTTCTTCAGCCGATTCTTCAGGAGATTTTTGTCCAATCCACCCAATTAAGGGTATCTTGCTGTATACGGGTCCCCCCAGCAACCTGTACACCGGGGCATTTATCTTTTTGGCGGAGATGTCATAGAAAGCCATTTCCAGAGCAGCCTTAGCATGGTAGCATCCTTTTACTTGTTGATCCATTTCGGCAAGTCGAAGGACAATTTCTCTCGGATCTTTGTGCAACATAGCGGGAATAAGGGTATCCTTGAGGCAGGAAACAACCTCCTCCGGGGTTTCATCAGAATAGCCGGGCGACGGATCAACATTTCCCAATCCGGTCAACCCTGTTTCCGTATGAACCTGAATCACAACCGACCTTTGATGGGTCCTCGCTGACTGAGAGGTAATAAAGGTTCCTCTTAGAGGAATATTGAGGAGATAGACATCAATATGGGTAATCTTCATTTCTCGAAATGATCGAGGAGTTTTCCTTTCCCTTTATTAATCAATTATTTATCCTTGCCCCTTCTGGATTGGCGAATAAGGTCCAGAATCGTTGGATAGAACATGATTAGACCAGCAATCAGTAAAAGAGCCAGAGAGATGGGTCGGGTTAGAAAAATACTGAAATCTCCATCAGAAATGATCAGGGAGCGTCGGCAGTGTTCTTCAAACATTCTGCCTAACACCAGAGCCAGAATCATAGGAGCCAGAGGGAAATCTAATTTTTTGAACATATAGCCGACGATTCCCAGGACAAACATAAGGTAAAGATCAAAAAT
>Ga0315312_1000560_pt1 | contig 40865 bp, 69 predicted proteins | sample TDP7_MG_FD_203629 | JGI IMG/M metagenome (GOLD analysis project Ga0315312, IMG submission 203629) | Freshwater sediment microbial communities from Lake Towuti, South Sulawesi, Indonesia - TDP7 | ecosystem: Environmental > Aquatic > Freshwater > Lake > Sediment | place: Indonesia: South Sulawesi... | reverse complement strand
ACATAACAACTCCATGCGGACCCCCTAGCAGCTACAGGGTCCAGAAGCCACACAAGTCAAGTCAGGCCGGACCTCCTAACGCAGCCGTCTCCTGCTACCCTTCCAGAGCGCAGGTCCCGGGTCTGCTCGCAAGTCCGACAGCCAGAGAAGACGACAAAACAAAAATGGAGAGGGGAGGGACCCGGGACCTAGATCCCGGTCAGGTCGTGGTTCGTCCGCTTGTCGCAGGTCTCGCACAGGATCACATCGCCGTCCTCTAGCCGCTTCTCTTTCCCCGGAGGGATCTCCACGCCGCAGACCTCGCAGGTGAACCCGTCCACTTTGGATTGGTCCCATACTTCGTGGTAGCGCTTTCCCTCTAGGGCTTTGGAGAGCAGGAGGCAGTCAGAGCAATCCTTGAGGGCGCAGGTCTTACATTCGTCCTGTATGAGTATCCCGACTTCTTTCTTAACTGGAGATGGCTCCATCAGGACGCGCCCTCATCCTTGTGCTTCGTCAATGGACTCTAGGGAGGTTTGGATCTCTCTACTAGTGGGTTCTCTACCCAGCTCTTCCCTTAGCTGCTCCTTAACCTTGGCACAAGGACTGTACCAGTCGTAGGTTTCAGCGTTCCACGTCTCACAAAGGCGCTTGAAGATCTTATCCAGGTCTTTGAGCTCTGCGCTGAAGTCTTGCTGTAGTATACCGAATCTCAGGTTCCGCACAGCCCCGTAGATGTGGTCCCTTGCCTTCCGGATCCGCTCGATTGCTGTCTTGTTGTACCTGCTCATGTTGTTAGCCACTCCGGCCATTCTGGGAGCTTGCCTTTAAGCCATGTCATCGCTTTGTCCGCTGTCAGGTGCGGGTCCTCTACCAACAGGCTGGCAGCTCCGACAACCGCCATGCTCTGCCGGGCGTGGCTCTCCTTGCCTTCTGGGGTCTCCCTGAACTCTTCGCCGTGCCTTGCGATCCATGACGCCGCTTGGCTCATGCCGTAGGTGGTGGGGTCCTCCTGTTGAAGCCGACCTAGTAGTTCCTTGATGACGGGTTCGCCTAGTCCGTAGCTCTTGCTGAAAGCCGACAGAATAACCTTGGCTTCTCTGGGATCTACCTGCTTCTTTTGTGCGTACTCGACCATCTTCTTGAGCGCTGAAACTTCTTTCCCTGCGCCCTGGATAGCCGCTTCCAGGCGTGGCAGCAGCTCAGATCTCTTCTGTATGCGTAAGATCCTGTCATGCTCCGGAGCCAGCCCAAAGCGTCCGAAGTTGCCTATACCTGCCCATGTCAGAGGGTTAAGGCATTGGACGACCTGGACATAAGCCGACACACTAACCGCCCTTCGGGTCAGGATGTCGCCGGGGAATATGTGCAGTCCGTAGCGTAGCCCTCCTACTGTGTCCGTAGTTGCGATCAGACCTCTCAGGTGCGGGTCTTCCTCGACCTCAACCTTTGACGCCTTTAAGACTTCGTAGGCTACCGCTTCGACCTCTTCAGGTGGGATTAGCAGGTGCCTTGTTGTGGCTACAGCCTTGATCTGCCCATCCATTATGATGTACTGTAGGTTTTTCTGTGGCTTGTCTTCGATCAAGTGCTCAAGGACCAGCTCTTCAAGCACAGCGGTTTTTCGCCCTGAAGTTATCCCCATCTGTTGCGCTGCTGCCTTGATCTCTGCATCAATCCGCTTTGTGTTGTGAAGCCTTAGCCAGCTCCACATGGCGCGATCTTGGAACTTCTGAACCGTCTCTTCGCCTTGCTCTGTGCGGATCCGGTTGAGATCCGCCAAGGTCCCGATGAGTACCTGGGTGCTCATAGTCCTTTCGCCAACCTCCGTATATCTTCTCTAGAGACGTATCCGAGTGGCTCAACCTTTACGGGTTCCTGCTTTTCGTTGTAGTCCACTACGACGACCTGAACTCTCTCTGGTCCAAGTTGGCCAATGTCGGTGAATCGTAGCGTAGCGCTTGTGACCCCTTCTCGCAGCCTCCCGGTTATCTCTATCTCAAATTGCATATCTCGTCCTCCTATGTGTGTGTGTCCCAGCGCACGTTATGCGTGATCGCATCGAAGCGCTGAGACCGCCTGTTACTGTGTCGTCTACGCTATATAAGCGAAGTGAAACAGAAATACAGAGCAGAAATACATAGAAAGAGGCGGAGAGGATCCTAGGCCGGTTCTATGGCCGCTTTGCTACCTAGCTTAACCTCGATGTCTTGCACCTCAAGCAAACCAATACATTCACCACATTCAGGGCAGTAGATGTTAACTGTAGCCGACAGGGAGGCGTAGATCTCGCCGTCCCCGCTGATGCTAATGTTATCTAGATCCGCATGTTCAGGCTCGAACTCTTCGGCTGCCCTAAACCTGTTGCATGAAGGGCATCTTAACGCTGGCATCCTCTCACCTCCTTAGTATCCTCTTGGATGCGCCCAACCCTTCTTCTTAACCTGCGTCTTTACCCTGATGAACTCGCCTCGAAGCGCAGCCTCTTTCTCGTACTTGTGCCAGCAGAGAGGACAGATCAGGAGACCGGGACGCTTGCGGTGTTGCTCTAGGTCTGCCTCTCCGCAGTTAGGACATTTTATCCCTGTCGTGGAAAAACTCTCCCGTAAGGAATTACGTCGCTGCATGTATGTTCATCTACACCACAATGGTCGGAGCCTAAACGCAACTGTGCTACTAGCCGACAGAAATAATCGTCTATCTCTGGTTCCAGCGGATCTCCTAAGAAGAGGACCATAACCATCATTCCGTATTTTGCGCCGAGGAGAGACTCATATTCCACAACCGCAACAGGGAAGTTAGGCATGTTACAGTTGATGTATGCCACAATCTTATCAAAGGCTTCATCTCTCCTCTTTCCATCACCAAAGGCAAAGTTGTAGCTGTGGACAAGCTCAATGGGTACTCTTAATCTTGGTTCTGTAGCCATGTTCGGACCTCTCCTGCGAACTCGCTCTTTGCCTCTTCGACGTCTGGATCTCCCATGCCTTCGTTTACTATGTCGTCTTGCTGTTCCTCAACCTTCTCTACCACAGGGTCCGCTAGGTCTCCAGCCATGCTCTCTGCGATCTCTTCAGCCAACGCCTTCCAATACTTCTCCATGTTCTGCCTCATCTCCTCCTTAAACTCATCTAGGTCCTTTGTCGGGTACTCCATGTCTTTCATGCGGTCCGAGATCTCGGCGTCCAGCCTGCTCTCAAGCTTATCCCGGATGATATACAGGGCGTCCCAGAGCTTCGTTAGCCCCAGCTCGTCTTCTACAATTTCTCTCAACTCGTCAACGAGCTTCCTTTTTGTTCCATCCAGGTCGGAGATCATCTGGTCCTTCATGGTTTCGTCTAACTCGTCCTGCTCTGGAACAGTCTTCCATAGGTCAAGTTCTTCTAGGCGTTTCTCCAACCATTCTAGCAGCTCCAGGGGGGTCAGGGCGTTCAGTTCAATCCTGCCCGACTGAAGAAACTCGTACTCCTCTTGGGAGATCTCCCCTCGCTCCAACATGCCCTCGAGCTTCGAGAGATCCTGGCTGCTCAGGGTCATGGGTTCAGGGGTCAATCCCCTGGTTTCCATGAGAGACTTAACAACATCGTAATTTAGTCCCACGTCAACTAGGTTCCCAGGGTTAATCTCGGTGTCCAGCCTCTTTGTCGGCTTGGTTAAGGTTTCTTTAATGAGAACACCATTGACATCCCAATCGTGGAGAATACAGACGGGTAGCCCAGCCTCTTCAATCTGTAGCAACGCCTCCCTCCCGGCCTCTGTTGTGAATCCCTGGGTGCTAAGCAGGATGCAGTCTAAGCGCTTGTCGAAGTTGTTTTCCTTCATCACTTCGTATAGCTCTAGCTTCTCAACGACTAGGATCTTGTTACCTATCCCTTGGTACACATGGATCTCAGGCTTCACAACCTCCTCAACTCTAAACCCACCTGCATCTACGCTACAGGACATCCCTCTTGGCCCCCTTATTAGCCCAGGTATCTTGCCATGCTCCTTTTCATAGGCACGGAGAAAGTCCTGGGTGAATGAGTTATACTCATAGAACTTGTCTCCTGGCCACTTCTTACGGAATCTTTCGATAACCGCATACCATAGAGACCTGATCCCGAATTTCATCTTTCCGCCAGAACTGACGTGTTCTATGGCTTCTGGAAGGATCTCTCTTACTCTGTCGGCTATGGTCTGCACGTTTCCACCTTCCCAACAAGTTGGGAACGGAGGCTTATAAGCGGTGTGATAAGCAGGTATAGAGTTGAAATCCATAAGGAGTTAGACAACAAAATAAAAATAGGGGGGAGGCTATGGGTCTTTTGGTTCTGTCCAAGTTACTTTAATGTAGGCGGTATGGCGTATCTTTTCGATCTTAACCTGGTAGTCTTCAGGCATTGTTGATAGCGCTCTGCCGACTGCATCTGCGAAGATTTCCTCTGAAGGTTCGTCATTCAGTTTGGGCTGGGTGATCCTCTCGAACTTTCTCTGAGCTTGATCTATCCAGTCGCCGGGTTTGCGGGGTTCAATGTGGATCAGGTTGAGTTTGGCTACGATTTTCTCTAGTTTGTCAGCGATCAGGTCTAGCGCTTTTTCATGTTCCGTTAGAGTGGCTACGAGCAGGTCCATGTATGCTTCGCCTACCACGCTTGTAGCCCTCCGATGGTTATGAGTGCGTAGAAGCGTTGCAGGTATTCCTGTCCTTTCTCTGTCGTCTTTATGATTCCGTCTGGGCCTCGTCTGAGTAGCCCGGCTTTCTCTAGGCGTTGCCTGTACTCTGTGAACATGACGAAGTTGAGGTTAGTATTGTAGACTATGCGGCTTGTTCTTGCGCCTTGTCTAGCTGCTCGTAGGATCTCGGCGTTTATCTCTATGCGGTTTCTTCTCGATTTGAACATTGTTGTTCTCCAATGGAAACGTAGGGGTGTCCTCATTTAAGGCAGTTGTGAATCTGTGGTCTATACGTCAATTCTATTTGCGTTTTTGAGTGTCTCACTTTTTTGAGTGTCTCACTCTCTTGAGTGAACTCAACTATGTTGTCTAAGCTGAACTCGAACTCGCATCCGCATGAAGCTTTTACCATGCCTTCATCTATGCTCTTTGGTGCTTATCAGCGTTTCGCTAAACGGTTTGTTTACGTTTACGATTTCCGTAGCATCGCTAAGCAATCGGAGAAAAGAAGGCTGAATTGGGCTTAGATTTTGTTTTGTCGTCTTTAGAATGATGGGGAACCCGAAGGGTGAGGGCTCCCCATCGGAGGCTGCGGCTTCTGGCGACACAGGGGTAAGATTGATTAGTCTTAGGTTTGTAGGCGTCCCGTGAACGCCTCGTTATTCGGCTTTCCCCTCTCTTGGAGCCTACACCCGAGCAATCTAGAGGTTATCGTGACGGGTCCGGGTCTCCGCCTAAGACCGAGAGGCTTGTTGGTTGAAGGTTGCCTTTCGGTTTCTACTCCTCCGAACCAAGAAGAAGTGGTGCTTCACTTGGTTCTTTCGTGAGGGCGGACAACCGATCCAAGGCTAACGGGACCTCCGGCTCCGGGCGAGCGATCCAGAGGAGGCTCCGGATCCTCTCACATGGAGAGTCACGCCGTGCTTATGTAGAGTAGGCAGGTTCAGTTTAAAAGCGTTACTTACCTTTGGCTGCTATGGCTGCTGCGGCTACGGCTATGGCTGCTACGGCTCCTACGGCGATTACCGCTGCGCTTATAGGCTTTGTCGGTTCCAGATTGAAGTTCTGCTGCATTTCCAAGGATGATAGGGTTACGGAGATAGCTTGGCTTGCGTATCCTGACTTGCTGGCTTTTACTATGTAGCCTCCATACCCCAGCGCAAATGCGTAGTATCCTTCGGGACCCGTGTATACTGAGTGTGTGTCGCAGATTACTAGCGCTCCTTCGATGGGTGCCAGAGTCTCGGCATCTCGAACTTGGCCAAATACTATCCCTGTTTCTGGGGGTGGCACAGTCAGTTTCGTGAGTCTTGCGTCTACCTCCATTATTGGAGCTCCGAGGGTTACAGACCATGAGCCGGATTCGTAGTCGAACCTTGATGCTCTTACGGTGTAGGTTCCGTAGGGCAGGGAGAAGGTGGCTAGTCCCTCGAGGGTTGTAGTTCTGGAATGTTCGTCTACGGTGACTACCGCGCCAACTATTGGTCTTAGCGTTGCGGAGTTACGAACTCTTACCGTGAGGAGCCCTACTGTAACCTGAAACCAGGAAGACTGAAGATCCTCATACAAGAGACCGTATGTCATATCTCATCAACGCTTACGCTATAGTCTTTTGCTTTAATAAGGTTTTTCACCGTGTAATCTTGGTTTCCTTCATGGTTGTCGGCAGGATCACGTATCCGAGGATCCACGCATCAACCTTTGCTTTAGGAACTTCGCTGTGAACCAGGAACGTGAATGACTCGTTTCCTTTGAAGACTGGCTGCGGGGTCATTACGGACTGTTTCTCTTCTTTTTGATACACCCACTTAGTAAACCAGTCGTACATATACTCGGTTTTGGCTCCTTCCCACCAGCTCATATAATCGAAGTCCGGGTCGTTGCTGAAGATTCCTACCGGGTAGAAGGCTACGTTCTCTTTTAGTGCCACGAAGGTCTCTGTGACGGGCAGTTTGTATTCTGTCCATCCCAGGTGAACGGGCTTGAACCCTTCCACAGTCATTTGGATGCCTTTGGCTTCCCCGATCCGTTTGGCTTCGGCTACGGCGTCCTGGTAAGCGTCAGGAGCATATTTTCTTGTGAAAAGATAGAGTTCGGTTCCTAACTTGTCGAAAAGCATGTCTGTAGATTCATATAGGATCGGCATTATTTCTTTCTCCTTAGTTTGTCGGCTTGGCTGATGATGAAGCCTAAAAAGGGAAGAGAATACAACATGGCTTCCAGAGCTTTCGTGCCTGGGGGTTTCGCTGGCGGAGTTGGGGTTAGGTAAACGTCTCGCACGTAGGTTGTTGAAGTCCAGAGTTGGTAGCCGTCTTTACTTATCTCTATGTGGTCTAGGAGAATGTCGTCAGGAACCCAGATGTTTGTGTAGTCTGCCGTAGGTTCAGTTCTTTCCCAATAGGGGACCCCAGGGTAATTAGTGGCGTACACTCTAACCGTCCAGGGTCCATAGAGAGGCTGCCTTGTTTCAGTGTCGTAAACGTAGAAGATCATGTACATGACTAGTCCCTAGATAGATATTCTTGTAGGTCTTTTATAACTTTAGGAGCGCATTTCCGGCAGATGTATATTTCTCCGAAGATAATCCGTAGACGCTTAACATCTTTCTTAAATTTTCGACAAAAATAGCAGTATTTCATTTTTTGCCTCTAGTAATCTTCCAGCTATTACCTGTCTCCAGCTCTCCAGACTCTACCTGCGTGTTAGCCATTGAGACCTCCTTGACCCAGTAGATAAGTCCGTATTCTTGGGGAAAATAGCGTTTAGTCAGCAGGAGTCCTCGTTTGTGCGCCTGGTCCCTGGAGCCAGAACTAACTATGATGATCTGGTCATACTGAGGAAAGCGGCTGTTGTATATTGAATATTTGAATGTGGGATCCCTCTCTGCTAAGTGTTCTAGGACCTTCTCGCAGGCTTCTCTCATATCGAACATTATGCCGATCATACAGCAGAACTCAGCCATTTCTTTTCCCTTCTTTTGTAATTACTCCGTATGGGCATTGTGAAAATCTGTAGTCACGTTTTTCGCACCAAACCTCTCTGCCAGCAACACCATCAACACCATCTGGAAGACATTTCTTACATTCCGTTTTATCCTTCACATCTATAACCCAACACTTCTTCGGGGGATACTTCCAGCCATAGTATACATTGAGTGTCGAACCCTTATCCCAAGCTTTGAAGTAAAGTTTTTCACCGTCATACCGCAGAGGCAACCCATCAATGGAGAACAGCTCTGTTGCCCGTATGACGAGCTGTTGAAGCAATGCGATTTCATCCTTCGATGCTTTACCATTGAGCCATATTCCACTACCTTCCTCATTCAAACCTTATCACCACGCCAGCTTATACGTTCCTTCCAATGAACAACTCCACAAGCACAATGAAACTCTTTCCGGTCAGGCAGGACTTTACAAAAAAACGGCGAGAAGTAACCTATTCTTCCACATCTACATTTAAACCTTACAGAATTGTGGTGATGCCAACAATGCACAGTACCATCTGGAGATTTCTGATAGGTATACTTTTTAGTCAAAATGGATTACCTCCACAAGATACGGAGCCGACGAACCCGATTTCTCTCCTACCCGGAGCGTACAGTCTATGAGCAGTTGGCTGTATCTCACGAACCCTCTGTGCGCTCTTGAGTAGAACATTAAGGCTTCGTTCTCCTTCCAGGATATGTCTGCCTTTGGAAAGTATAGGTGCCAGCCTGATGGTCCGCTTCGGGCGATGACAGCTCGAGGTCCCAGCTTCGGCAGGGCTGCGTGTAGCCTGTGGGCCTCAAGGCGGATTAGGTCTATGGTGTCGTCCCAGAGGCTTTCCCAGGGGACCCTTAGAAACCATGTTTTGCCTGTGTCGTAGTCTAGGCTGCCGTTTCGTCTTTCAGCAAGCATCTGCGCCTGATACTCTAAGAGATCGCTCATACCTCATCTTCCTCTGGTTTTTCGAGTCCTGTCCTGACTATTCTTTTGGGTCCTTTAATGGGGTTGTGCAGTTTGATTGTTACATGGTTGCCTTGTCTCTCGAGCTTGTATGCTAGGGGCATGTCGCTTTTGAACAGGATCTCCTTCGTCTCCTCTTTCAGTTTCAATCTTAAGGTTATGGCTCCTTCTTCACTCATTCCTCTACACCTACGATTATCCAGATTCCTAAGATGCCGATACATAGGATCAGTATGAGGCAGAGTATTGCGAGTTGGTCCAAGGTCATCTGAAACCGAGCTCCTTCTGGTGGATGACTAGGAGAACAGCTACGTCTCTCCTACTGAATGTCGCTGGATAAACCATCTCTCCCAAGGTAAGTACCAATGCTTCTCCAGACGGTTCTTTGGATCTCTTGTCGTTTTGGTATTTTTCAAGGGACCTTCTGTAGTGGTTGAGGTATTCTGTGCTGCACCGGTAAAGTTGAGGTCCAACTTCCTCTATGATTCTGTGCTTCAGAAGGAACGCTAAACTTTTGCCGACATCTCTTTCCCTCATATTCCTAACTCCTCTTTCACTCGGTCTACGATCTCTGCTGTGGGTCTCCATACCAGTCTGTCCCTGCGATCCATCCACTTGATGTCGCCGTTTTCGTCTACGATCATCATGTATTCGCAGAAGACTCCTTCTGGAAGTGCGACTGGCCGGGGTTTGATGTTGCTTAAGCCGACTATGACTTCTTGGAGTGTCATTCTTCCGGCTAGACGTTTGTACTCTTCGGGGACTTCTTTTGTGTACTTGAATCCTGGTGTTTCCTCGAGATATTCTGGGAGGGCTATTCCCCCTGTCTCTGTTAGGTATGCTTGGTGTATGTCGCTTACTGCGAAGGGTTTGGGGCGTTTGACTCCGCCTTTCCAGTAGCCGTGAAAGTGATACCTGGCATAATCTATCTCCATTTTGGTTAGCCACCATTCCCATACGGGTAGGTTAGTTTCGGGGTTGATTATGGCATCCACGTCGAAGAATCCCTGGAAGGTCATGTAGTATCTTCCACGTTGCTTCACAGCGTAGAGGCGAATCTTGACCCTGTAGAGTTTCGGCAGGACCTTCTCTTTGATCTCTTCCTCGAGCTTCCGGATCTTCTCTCTGATTGGGACTATGACTTCTTTGAAGTGCCGATCTGTTTCTTTGGTCCAGTAGTCTAGGCGTTCTTTGGCTTCGGGTATTAGGCGGTCCTCGAGATCTCGCCACCATCTACGATCCCTGCCTGAAAGGTAAACCCATCCTCGGCGTTTGAGGGCTTCTAGGTACAGCTCGAGTTGTTCAACTCTTCGTTCTGCTCTTTCCCGGTTCCGGTTAAGTTGGTATTGTCTACGCAGCGTTTCATCGAAGGTTCTGCGGAGATTCCGTAACTCTCTTTTTTCTTTCTCGATTTCTTCAGCGACTACGAACCTGACCATGTGCGCCCCCTCCCTTAACCTACACAGAGCTTTTATATGTGGTCTTTGGGGACGGATTCAGTATGCGAGATTATCCTTCGGGTGCTTTTGAGGCTCTTAGCTGGGTTAAGCAGGTTATTGAAGAGCAGAGTACGCGCTGCCAGAGCTGCCAAACCGTTCTCGAGAGAGTTAAAGCCATGCTTGACAACATCCAGACAGGGGCCGCCTTCGAGTTCAGCGTCAAACTGGAAGTATGTTAAACTCGTCTCATGTGAAATCTTGTCTCTTTATTGACGATGTACTCCTTCTGACATTCAGGGCATGTTCCTCTTGACTGACCTCGGAACTCAGTTTTCCTTAGGAGGAGTTTTTTATTACAGTCAGCGCATAGAGGTAGGGCAGCTATGTAATAGTTCGGGTTATCAAGATTTGGTATCAAGATTTGGTATGCCGTCATTCTCATCATCCCCCGATGATGCTGAACTCCACGTCTGGACCGTACTCCCCATGTCTGCTGATTGAGTCCATCTCCTCCTGAGAGATCTCGTCAGTCTTGATGGTTAATGTCGTTATGCCCCTGTTGTTCCTCGAGATCCTGACCAAGTACCCTTTCTTCCCTTTAACACTCATCATCACCCCTCCTTCCCTAGTTTCTCATAAACCCTTACAGATCCAATGACGCAGAGCATTATTGCTCCCTCTATTCCGTAGACCAACAAAACTATCAATAAGGCTTCCGCGAAACTCATACCCTTTCCCAAGGCTATGGCGCAGGAAAGGATGATTGTTCCTGATATTACCAAGGTAGCGACGAATACAGCTTGCTTAAAGTTCACTCTTCTTCTCCCTTCCTTTGTCGTTTTCTCACGTAGTCTCTTCCTTCCTGGGTTATCTCGTAGACTCCACGCATATCTTTGAAGTGCCTAATGAGTCCTGTCTGATTCAGCATTGATGTGTAGCAGCGGATGGTGCCTTCCGGCATATTGGTTAGGTCGTGGATCTTCTTGTTTGTTAGTGCACCTTCTCGGTCAAGTGTTTCGAGGATCCTAAGCATCTGAGTCTGCTGTCTCATCTATGTCGCCTTCTCGAAGTATTCGCTTAGTAGATGACCTTTAACCGGGTATCCTATGATGTGTAAGCGCCACTCGCCGTCTTCTCTGCACATGCACTCCAGATAGTGGTCGGGTTCTGCGAATTGCGGTCTCGCCAGAGGAATATAGCCCTGTCCATCTACTTCGGCGAATATTAAGTGACCAATAGAAATCATTGTTTTAGTCATCTTGCTGAGATATACGCCGACTATAGCTACTGGGCGTGTAAAGAAACCTTTGCTATCCATCATCATCTCTCTGAACTCCAAATCTTCAGGCTTCGCGTTTGTTAATTGCATCGTCTTAGTCGCAAGCCTCTCTAGTATTTCCTTTGAAATCATCAAGTGAGTCCTCCAATGCAGCTCTTGCCCTCTTCTCGTTTTCGTACTCCCGTTTTTAGGAGCACAGCGAGTTTCTCTGCTTCTCTAAGTTGTCCTTGAAGGCGGTAGATTTCCTTCTGCATCTCCGCTATCCAGAGAACAAATGTGTCAAACATGCTATGTCCATGTTCAACGATTTTCTTTATGCTTTCTATCTCTCCCTGAGTGATGGGTTGTTGATGCAGATGTTTATTTAGGTCGTCTAGCACTTGCTGGTGAAACGCCAGGTGTAGTTGCCATGCTTCTCTCTGGTAATCTCTTTCGGTCATCTCTTTCACCGCTACTATTGTATGTCCCTCTGTTGATAAGCGTTTCGTTTAGCGGAGACGATAAAGTAAATCTATATCCTAGAAGGACATTATCGTTAAGCGGTGTCTCGGATGGCTCTCTTCAAGTGTTCGGTTGAGGCAAGTTGGCTGAAAGCGTTTCTGCGGGCCTACAGTTCTGTTGAGTCTTACGAGTCTTATTGGCTCTGGACTTCTCAGCACATTGAAGGCAAGACTATGGATCCTTCGCGTGTCAGGGCCATTGTCTTCAAGATTTCTCCTCTGGAGTATTATGCTGCGAAAGACAAGGTTTGGGTCCGGGCGGGTCCAGAGGATTTCTTGGGGGCGTTGAAGCGTTACAAGGTTCGAGAGATGGTTCCTCTCGAGGTGCGTGATGATGGAACCTTTTGGGTTGGGGACCTTCAGGTTGGAAACGTTGTTGAAGAGAAGGACCTGCCTAGCGGAGTGGTATTTCCTACGCCTGTGGTGAAGGCTGATGGGTTCTTGAAGGTTGCTGTCCGGGATTTCAAGCGTATAGTTACGAGTTTGTCAGGGGTTAAGTTGGAGGATGCTACTGTCGGGTTCAGGTTGAAGGGCAGAGACGAGTCTACCATGATATTGTTTAGGGATGAAGAAACGTTTTCGAGAGTTGACGTCAAGCCTTATGAGAAGTGGCTGCTGGACATCGGTGGATCTGTTTTGTCGTGTTATAACCTTGACTTGTTTAATGCTTCGCTTGTTCCTGGGCTAAGCGATGTAGCCTCTGTTACTATTGGGGATCAGGCGCCTTGCGAAATTTCGTATAAAGGAGACTTTTTTGACGTGGCTTTTTACATGGCTCATTCAGATTACCGGATGGAAACGTTTAAGGTGCTTCTTGAGAAGAAGCCGGTTGCGAGGCGTCTAGCCTTCGTTTTGGAGAAGGCGGAGATTGACCTGTTTCGGGACCTAGTTAGAAGCGTGAACGCCGCTATAAGGGGAGAGGAGGTTTGGCTAGGGATTAATCCTGCTTACGGGTTGTTTCTTTACTGGAAATTTTACGATCAGGGATACTTCAACCTTCCGAAAAGAGTGTTTCGAGAGTTCTGGGATGTTGGCAGCTTAGCAGGATCCTTTCGTCTTTCGAGTTTGGCTTCTTGGCTTCGCGGCGTTGAGGAACTTGAATGTTTCTTGGAAGGTGAACCAGCAACAGCTATGGTGTTGGTTGGGAAAGGAGAATCTATAGCTCCGAAGGAAGCTCGCAGCGACGAGATCGGACCGCTTGATGTGCCAGCCATTACGCCTGTTGAGGTTTTTCGGGGTCCCCGAGAAGTGTTGGTGGAAGTGTTCGCTGACGCTGTGGCTGCGAACGACGTCTTTCTAGTGTTCATCACGTCTCCTTACGAGATTAAGGTCATCGGGCAAGACGCCGTTTATTACAGGGCTTCTCTTCCTCTGGACGGGTTCAAAACTGTAGTTGAGGAAGAGTATGTTCCCGTATCCAGCAACTTGTTTAGATTAGGCGAGTTTCTCAAAGTTTTTCCGGGCTACATGGTTTCCATTGGCAGACCTGAAGTTGGATTCGATGTTTACGTGGGAGGCGAAACTGCGACTGGCGAGTTCAGAGCCATGTTTGCTCAGACAGCGGAGGAAGCTGCTAAAGCAGTTGACGCTTACAAGGCAGAGATGAAGCCTCCTGCTCCTCCGAAGCCTGAAGAAGTTAAGCCTTTGCCGCCTGCAATTCCCAGGAAGGAAGATGTGTTGGAAGTTTTGAGGGCTGCTTCTGATGAGACGTTGACGCATGAAGCTTTAGTGTCTGCTTTGGTTGAAAAAGGGTTCAACAAGTCTCTGAGTTTAGATCTTGTTGCAGAGATGCTTCGGGAAGGCGACTTGTACGAGCCGAAACCGCCTTACATCAAGATTTCTGCGCCGCCTGTTGAAGTTAAGCCGGAAGAAATTAAAGGGTACTGGGGTAAAAGCCCGCGAGGATTAGACGCTTTTTGGGTTGAAGTCTACGTGAACGGCAAGTTAAGGGTTAGGGGGCATCTTGAGGTTCGCCGTCAAACAGCGGAGGACCTAGCCAAGGCAATTCAGGAAAAACTTAGAAGTGACGTAGAGGAGGCTGGTCTACCTGTAACACGGCTGCTTGCCGAACGAACCCGTCTTGCCGAGGAGCTCTTGGAGACCGTGCCTGCGGGAATCATTGTGGAAGAGAAGCCTCCACCTTCGCTAGACCAAATAGCTCTTGATGCTTTGAAAGAGTTGGAGGCGTTGTAGATGACTGATTGGAAGGCACTATATGAGAAATGGGATTCTGTTTCGCCTGAGCTACAACAGAAAGTTTTTGATGCTTTCTTGAAGAGAACTCGGGATCAGCTTAAAGTGTTGTTTCTTCGGGAGCCATACGCTAAGCTCATTTGGATGAAGATTCCAGAAGAGAAGCGGCTGCCTCCTAAACCCAAGTTTAGCAAGGGACAGAAGGTGATGTATCAGGGGACCCTCTTCAATATTACGGGGATCTCTGAGGAGCCGCCTCTTCTATATACGCTTCAGACTCCGGACCGGGGTATGTTTAGGTCGTATGTTCCTGAAGCAGAGTTAGCGTTGCCAGAGGTCGTTAAGCCTCCGCCGCCTAAGCCGCCTGTCCCTGTAGAGAAGCGCGTTCCTGTGAAGGTTGAGATCTCCAAGAGTAAGCCTGGCGAGTACACGATTAACTGGTCCCTGAAAGAATGGAAGCTCGAGAAGGTTCCTGAGCGTCCGATAATGTTCTCTCTGAACTTGACTATGGCTGAGGTTGAGCGGACAGTAGCAGCTCACGAAGAGTTTTACGATGCGAGTGAGATTCAGCGGTTTGCGGGTGAAGATTGGTATGAGGAGTTGCCGCAGGAGTTTAAGGAGAGCGCAACCTTAGTTTGGACTGATGAGCAGGTTACGTGGAGTGAGGACGCTGCGAAGGACCGGGAGATCTTCCATTACGAGTATAAACGGGAAGACCTTGAGCCGATGACTGTTGAGGATCTACGGAATATTGCTGCCATAAAGAATCTGTCAACGAAGGGAAAGAAGGAAGACCTCATAGCTACGATCCTTGGTATTGAGAAGCCGCCGGAAGTAGCGCCCCCGCCTATTCCTCCTCCAAAGGTCGAGAAACCTCCTGTAGCGCCACCGCCGGTTAAGCCTCCTCCTCCTCTTGTTCCTATGAAGGGTTTGCAGAAGGCTGATGAGAAGCGTTTGCTAGTAAGGTTTGATGCGTTGCTTCTCGAGAGAACGATTACGCCGGCTAAGTGGCGTCCCATGTTTGAAGATAGACTTTACGATTGGCGTGAAGCCTTCAAAGATTTGCCTCGAGATGAGGCTATGGAAAAGGCGTTTAGCGAGGTTGAGAAGCTTGTAGGCGACATAGTTGGGTTGGCTAAGCCTCCTCCTGTTAGGCGTCCTCCAGAAGTTGCGCCTCCAGGAGCTCCGCCGGCTGCGCCTGAAGTTTACGTTCCTCCAGCCGAAGTTTTAGGTCCCAGGATACCAAGGATTCGTATCCGAAAATGTTGGGTTGCAGACTGCCCTGAAACGTTTGAGGCTGACGAAGACTTAGAGAATCGTGTTAGAATGGTTCCTGTGATGAAGGCGGATACGCCTCATTTGGGTCCACGTTACGAGCCGTTGCTGAGGTTTCCGCCGATCTTCTATTACCTGTGTCCAACGCACCGTGATGAACGGTTCGGTTACAGAGACGTTTTTGACGCTTTGGCTTACCTGTATTTTGAGACGGAGAGCAGCAAGGTTAAAAGGTTGACTGTCACCAAGGAGAGCTTTAGAGATATAGGCCTCAGCGTAGAAGACATGACGATTATTCAGGAGCGGGCGGCACGATGGCGACCCGAATGAGCGCTCTAAGGTGACGCCTAACACGGTCTAACGGAGACAACATTGGTGGCCCCGGTCTCACCTTTACAGGTGCAACTCTGACGCCTTTCATCTCTTCTATGATGGGGACTGCGCTGGCAGGATACTCTTTAACCTTGCCTTCTCTGTCTATGGTCTGTGTCATGCCGATTTTGTCCCGTCCTTTCTCGAAGGCGGTTCTGGCAAGGGTGGCGCGTACCTTCCTCTGCGCTATGGTTGGATTGTCGTATGTGTAGGGCTTCCTTCGGTAGTATCCTCTCTGTCTCCGGCTGCCTTTAACGTAGTGTGTTTCTTCCTGCACTTCTGACATGAAGCGTCTCCACTGGAAAGTAAGGGGGGTACAAAAATAAAAAAGTTGGGGTTGAAGCGCGACCTAAGATCCCGCTGCGGCTGCCTCAAGATCTCTAATGCGGCTCTCAGGAACCCTGCGGGCGATGGCGTATTCTCTGAGAGTCTTCTTGCCTCCATGAGCGCCTTTGCCTGGCTTCTTGTCGTAGATCGCCCTAGCGATCTTGGGACCGGCTATTCCGTGTCCCGTGTCTGAGACCGTATCGAAAGTGTCTCTCAGACCGTAAGCGGTTCTTGCCAGCCAAGCTCTAGCCTTCTTCTGTGGACTCGTCGGGTTGTCAGCGGTGTACGGGACCTTCTTCAAGACTGGCGCCTTAGCGCCCCGGAAGGTCGGCTTCGTCTGAATATATAGGTTTGTGCCCATGAAGTTTATGACGGGCATCTCTTTCACCTGTTCATCCAAGTGGCGAAACAGACTTAAATATTGAATAGCATATCTACTGGATATAGTTAAGGAGAGTTTGGTTTTGAGTCAAGCGAAACCTGTTTATCCGCCTAAAAGAGACGTTGTGAAGGTTCTCATAACTATTCCTGCCGACCAAGTTAAGATGCTGGATGACTGTGCTAATGCCATAGGCATGAGTAGATCCGCTTTCCTGCAAGTTTACTTCGACACCTATGCGGAGCAGGTGATGAACTTTACTGAGGGCTGGCTTGCGAACATCGGCTACTACCACAAGAAGATGCAAGAGAATAAAGCACTCGAAGAAGCGAAGAGGGTAGCTGAAGGCTTAGGATCTAAAATGACAACGGCGAAGCAGAGGGGGAAGACTGATGAGTGATAAGGGCTTAACGGTCTTTGAAACTTTGTCGTCTAAGCAAGCATACCCGATTGACGTATCCAACTTGCTCGGAGGCAACAACACGGTTGTTATGGCGGACCCCAGGAAGGGTAAGAGTTACACGGCTGCGAAGGTTTGTGAGCAGCTCTGTATTGTTGGGGTTCCCTTCATTATCCATGATCCAGAAGGTGAATACTACAGCCTTAGAGAGAAGTTTAGTGTGCTTGTGGCCGGCGTTCAGAAGTCTGAGAACTGCGATCTAAGCGTTGGCGTTGAGCATGCTGAGCTTCTGGTGAATCAGTTTTTGGAGAGCAGGGTTCCAGTCATATTCGACCTGAGTAGCCCTGATGTGGAGGAGGATGTGATACATGAATTTCTCGCTGAGTTCATGCGTGTCTTCATACAGCAGGAGAGCAGGGTTCAGATCCCTGCGCTGGTCGTGATTGACGAGGCTGACGAGTTTATTCCTGAGCGTGGCCACAAGACGAGGGGACTGGATTACGCTCAGTTCGGTAAGCTCGTTAAGAAGGGTGGGAAGCGTGGCATTGGCACAATCATCATTAGTCATCGTCCTAGCTGGGTTGCGAAGGATCTCCTTGCCAAGTGTCAAAATTGGGTGTTGATGAACCAGAAGTATAAAGATGATCTGGAACGGCTTGAGGACCTTACTAGGATTCCCTTGAGTACCTTGATGAAGTTGAAGGAACGTGATGTCGGCGAAGCGTTGCTATATGGCGCCATCACGAAGGATCAGGTTGTTTGGGCTAAGTGCCTAGCTAGGGAGACTACACACATCGGGACCACGCCGAGTGTGAAGCCTAAGTTTGTCGAGCGTCCTGAGCTTGAAGACTTAATGCAGTCTTTCAGGGTTGAGGTTGAACGGTTGACTGTTCGGCGTGAGGCTGAGCGGAGCGAGATCCAGAGGCTTGAATCCACAATCAGAAACATGGAGCGGGACAGAGAGAAGATGGAGGATGAGATTAAGATGCTGCGGACTGCTCGAGAGGCTGCTAAGATGGTTAAGGGAGATCTTCCTTCTGCTCCCCGAATATCCGTTGAGACTGCTTTGGGACCTAGCCTAGAAGAGTATGACAAGTTACAGAAGAGAGTCAAGGACCTTGAAGCGGAGCTTGAGGACTGGGTTATGGCTGGCAAAAGTGGGGTCTCAGCGTCTTTCAGCATTGACGATTTTGGGAATATTTCTACGCCCTACGCATGGCTTACTCGGCTTATAGACTTGAGCAGGGTTAAGGCTGTCATTGTCAAACATCTGATGGAGAATAAGAGGGGTTACACGGCTGAGCAGATCGCTTTGAGCTATGGGTTCAGCGCTGACACTATCCGGGAACATTTAAATGAGCTTCTCAAGAAAGGTGTTGTCCGCAGGAACGACAGCCGACCATTCAGGTATTTTCTGAGGGAGGTTTAGGGTTTTTTCTTGAATTTTTCTATGAGGGCTGCTATGAAATCTGTTCCCATGTACCCTGCTACAAACGACATTACGAAGTTTGGGAAGCTATGTGAGCTGTAGAGAAAATTGTAGACGAAGCCTATGATGGCGCCGAGAATTATTCTTTTGCTGTACTGGAATGAGAATAGTTGGTCCCAGCTTTCAGCCCAAACAAGGCAGTAAGCGAAGCCGCCGAGTAATCCCATAACAGTGAAGTATACAAGTGTTTCTATTCCAGCCATGTTTTCACACTCAGCAAATCTACCCCTTTATGTTTGTTTGGTACTGCAAACGGTGGATGCTTGAACGGTGGCGGATAATGCTGCGATCTGTGATTGAGATGCAGGCGAAACAGAAACCGTGCCTGGGACACTGAGAGGCATCTATTCACTCTCCTTCTGGGTATAGTATAGGACATTCTTTCCAAGGATAATATTTTCTATGTGCGTAGGTTATCCATGCTAGGTTGTTGACGGCTACTCCAAATGACATCATGCTCGGCATCAATCCCATTACTAACGATACTTCTTCTGACTGTTTAAGCAGTTGTCCAAGTCCATATATGACTTCTCCGCCTAAAGATGCGATGCAGAACTCTTTGAGGGGGCTGAACATAGGGTTCATCTCTTGTAGCTCAGGGTACTTCAAGCCTATCTTTGTGGTTGTTAGGTCAGCTAGGGTTCCTAAGCCTGCTGCCAAAGTAATCTTGATGTGAGGCTCTAACTCTTTCACCTTCTATACCTTCTACACCGTTGTTCTAAGAGTGTAAACAACTGTAAGTGTATATCCAGCCGTTACTGTAAAGTCTGGAACGACGTCTCGCAACAGCAAGAAGTAGTGCCAAGCAGCACCGTCAAATGTACGTCCAATAATTCCGATCTCCCTAACAACTATGTCGCTGCCAGTTTCATTCACGAAGGCTCTGTTTACGCTGAAGTCTACATTGGCGCCTACGACCCCTGCGGCAGTGAAGGTGACTGCTTGATAGTTTAAGCGGCCAGCAGCTCCAACTCCGCTATGCAGAATTTTCGTGTCCAGCTTGTAGTTGGTATTACTTTCCGCAGTCGCGCCTGCGTTGGTGCCGACAACAAGTCCGTATGTATCAATACCAGCTCCGGCATTAGCAGGCAGAGTATAGTTACATTGCGCACCATAGTTTACTATCATCTGTGAAGTATTATCTACGTCAGTAGCATTGAGGTCCGAGCCTCTGAAACAACCCTCAATAAACTGTAAGAACTGAATGACGTAGCTGCAAGCTGGCTTCAGCCCTGAATCCTTAACGAGTCTCCCATTCTTATCATGGAGCAAGAGCCTATAGAATAATTCAACCTTCATTTTTTACACCGTTGTTCTAAGTGTGTAGTAAACTGTCACGCTGCACATATTTGGAACAGTAACAGAAGCAGGGAGAACGTCTCTTATGGCACAGTGAGTACAGGCTCCGCCTGGCGGGTCTGGAGCGTAAGCTACATCTCTTCTTACGTAAAGACCAACCTCATTAATGGTTACATCGCCGCCGGAGTTGTTCGTGAAAGTGCGCTGTATAATGAGGTCTACGTTGGCGCCTACGACCCCCGTAGCATTAATGACTTGAGCGCCATAAGACATCTGTCCCGCGCCTGCGCCATGAGCGATTATGGTTTGAAGTTTGTAGTCAGTGTTAGTAGGTGCATTTACGCCACTTCCAATAACTATGCCTCTGTCAGTACCGCCGACCCCAGCATTAATAAGGAAATTTTGAAAACTTCCTCCAGCAGAATTATAGATCATTCTGGCTGTGTTAGTTATGTCTGTAGGACTTAGTGTAGTTACTCTCATACAGGCGCTTACAAAGGTCAAGAAGGCTATCACGTAGCTTCTGCTAGGCTTCGTTCCTAAGCTTCCTATGCATTTAATGATTCTGCCTTCGGAGTCTTTTACAACAACTCTAACTAGCAGTTCCACACTGGCAGGTTTCGTATCCTTCTCTTTCTCAATTTGTTTCGACATATTTTACGCCTGACTTAAGCTGTAAACTGAGGTGGGTTGAGCAGTCCTTCTCGGATTCCAAAACTGCTCCATCTCCGCAATCACTGAGGTTACAGTTGTCACTAACCTGATTTCCTCGATGCTTAACACTGCAAGGGAAGACGTGAGAACAGCGATAGGCGCTGGATTCGGCATGCTGCATAAGTTATAGACGCTGTATATGTTAGCGTCTTTAAGGATTTCCAGCAGCATGCCGCCGCCCACAGCCTTTCTAACGAGCAAAGTTCTTCTCAGCATACTCATTTCTATCCCATCCTGTAAACGAGAACAAGTAAGAATGACGTCGTATAGTTCACGCTGCCAGCATTATCGCTGTCTACAGCGAATCGAAACTCTACCTGGACGCCTGATGAGACTATGGCTGTCACATCTATGGGGTGCGTCCAACTATCAACAGCTCCATCCACCGTAACCAATCCCAGCGGAGGGTTCGCTGTAAGATTTAATAGGTCAAGCCAAGGTCCTGCGCCGCCTATTCTGTACTGGATTTTTATTCCTATGTGGTGTGTTGCGGCTGCTTGTGAGGCTGCTTTAATCATGGGTAATAGTATGGCTCTTCTTTCAACTGCGCCTGTGGGGTAAGTGGGGGTTATGCTGCCTGCTGTTAGAGCTGTTTCCGCTGCTGAGGCTACATTCTGAACTACGGGGTCGGTGTTCCACTCGGTTTCTCTTTCTACATAAAGAATTAGCGGATTTTCCAATGCGAGTATGTCATAAAGGCTTTTGTTGTTTGGAATCTCTGTGCCTGTTCCCTTGCCAATAAACTTGATGATGTCAGTTGGATTTGCCAAACTAGTTAAAATTCTCGTTACGTATGCCCATACTTCCTCAGCGGATAATTCAGCTATTTGCTGCTGAGACGTGGTTGAAACGGAGACCGGGGAGATAATACTTAGAGGCATCGTTTCTCACCTACGGTCTAACCCGGATCAGAAGAGGATTCCAATTAACCCGTATGACTGCTGAGGCGCCTGCTTGCGCTACGTTTGTTATGTAAAGCTCTTCGATCTCGAACTCGGTTTCGGTAAGTCCTGCGCTGCCTGGCGTTGAATCGTTTGATGTGCTGTTCATTTTGTAGGTGAAGGATGCTCCTGCTGTGAGGCTTATGACTGTCATGGCGTCGGCGACTATACCCATGTCTCTAAGTCCCAGCGGTATATCGGTGTGTGCCACGCTAAGGTCGATTGTCACGTTCCTGTATTTGCTGTTCTTAATCTCTTGAACCAATGTTGGAGTTAGTTCAGGTGGCGGCGCAATCGCTTTTGGAAGCGGAGGCACTGTCATAGGTCTAATGGTCTTATCAAGATGCTCTAAGGATTCAACTTGAACCGATGGAATGTAGTCAGGTCTGAAAAGCTCTATCTCTATAGTTTCAACTATCTTCTCTGTCGGACGGGCGATCTCCCCTGGGTACTGTAGCCTTCTCCTCTTCGACATTACCCTGCCTCTACAAAAACAGCCTGACCATTAGCCAAAATCTTCAGGTACTTCTTTGGAGGTTCTTTTTCCCATATTTGGGCTGCGTACTCTAAGGTTTCCAGCCAGAGGGTCTGCGCTCCTGCCGCTTTAAGCAGAGCGATACGCATTTCCTTGTCGTAGCTCCATCTGTCAACGGTCAACGGATTCGTTAGCCCAGCGTGGTTGCTTCCAATGTAGTAGGCACGCCACTTTGAGAGCAATGGTTCTGTTCCCCACCTGAATAGGACTGTTGGTGTTGCTGCTGTCAGCGCTAGGTACATGAGGTGAACAACTCTTTCGAGGGCTATGTCTCCATGCAGCACTTCATATAAATTGCTAGTAGTGACGTTCAAAACCAATCCTGGCTCAGTTGGGTATGCTCCGGCGATGTCAACGTCTTGGCGGTTAGGTCTTACCTCTACTATCTGGTGAAACTTGCCTCCGATTGAGAAGAAGAACCCCGCCTTCAGTATAGGTAGTCTAGGGGCATAAATCGTGTACGGTACAAATGCCATTCTCGATCATCCTCCTTCTTGTTCTTCTTTGGAGTAAAATAGAATTTGTCTCTTCTCGTTAATAAGAGTTTTCAGGGAAGAGAAGCGGAACATCATTAAGCTCCTCTTTTGTATGGTACAGGGGGTTTCTGAGATAGACTTTCTCGGTAAGAAACACAAATTTGTGGTCTGGATGCAGATAGCTCATTATCCAATAAGGCTTCGGCGTAAGAACATAAACTCTTTCAGATACTCTCTCAAGCTCCTTCATGGCATATCCAGGATCGCCTGTGTGCTCAAGCACATGGAAGGCTAGGGCTGCCGCAAAGAACTTATCTTGGAATGGGAGACTCTTTCCGAAACTCTCGACTTGTACGAAGTTCGGTGCTTTCCTCGGCTTGACATCAACGTTATAGTCTCCCCTTGGTCTAAGTCCACACCCAAAGTCCAGAACCGGCTTACCTCGAGCTTCAGCATACTGGTACGCCTCCTCCGTAACCAAGTTCTTCTCGAACTCGTTGTATAGCTGTTCGCCTATTATGTTTCCGCCTATCACACTTAACAGCCAGAGTATCATAGTTTCCCATCTCCGTAGACGACGAAGTTCTCTAGGTTGTAGTTCAGAAACTTCGCCCTAGACTCGTCGCCTTCATCTTCAGCTTCCTCTACATAATAATTGAAGGCGTCTCTTACTGCCTGAACCCCCCTCCTGAAAGAACCTCCCTCAGCCAATACGATGGGAAGTTGGATGGGCGCATTAAAGAAGGGGTAGGCGCGTTTGTCTCTCAAGGGAGATACGTCTTCGCTCAGGAAGATGTAGTCTCGTTTGAAAGCAGCAACGGCTAGGGCTCCTTCCTGGTATAAGCGTGGCGCCAGCTCCTTTCCCGTGTTGCATGTGAACAGAAAGACTATTCTGCCTTTCATCCACGCTGGGTTTTCACGGACGATGTTCTGACGGAGATCCTCATCGTAGCCGCATACTCCGAGTATGACGTTGGTTCCGCAACCTGTTACACTTTTAGATCCGCCGTGTCCGTTAATCAGTACAAACTTGGGGTTGTACGTTACGAGTGCCTGACGGAAGTTCTCTAGGTTAGCGCTTCTTAAAAAAATGATATTGTGTCCGTACTGTGCTAATACATCTGCTGCTTTGCGTAGATAAAAATAGCCTAACTTGGTTGGAACGTCATGGGGGCAGGCTGTTATGAGAACTGTTGCCATTCATCATAGCCCGCGCTTCTGTTTAGTCGCTTCTACTCTGCTCCTTATCTCTTGCTCAGTCATGCCAGCGAGGGTTTTAAGAATCTCTCTGCCAAGAGGGAGCCCAATGAAGAGGCCTGCTCCAAAGCATAGTAAATACGGCCACAGGGATGGCGAAGGTGAAAACATCTTTGCAGCCGGGATCCTTTGTGGCGGCGCATGAGTCTTAGGTATAGGTTCCTCCCAGAATAACGGTTCATACAGGATGGGCAACCTAGATCTCCTCTACCCATGTGGCTGTTGGACATTTGACCTGTGACGCTGGAGCCGGCGACACCTGGAACTTAAAGGTTTTCTCTGAGCCTTTCTGGACTTCATGCGCCAAGACTGTTGAACCTGCGAAGACGCCTCCAGTCAATAGGAGCTTGACTGGGATTGAAAGCGCTGCAAGAGGACCTAAGCTTAAAAGTCCGGCTGTCAAAAAGGCTGCTCCCGTTCCGACGAGAAGGCTCGGTCCAAGTTCTTCTACGCCTGGTATTCTCGGCTCTATTATCTGTGATGCTGGTGCTGGCGAAACGACTATTCCCGGATAGACCTGTCCATCTGCATATTCGTAGAGTAACGGCGTTTCTCTTCACCTCTTCTTTCTTTTTTCGTAATGGCGGTCTGCTTCACGTAGAGACTCGCCAAGCGAAGTGTCTCGGCTTTTCTCTGTTTCCGCTTCCTCCGGCGTCAGTTGTTTACTGAAGGTCGAAACCTTGAACTTGTCTTTCCCCATCAGACTATCCCTCATTTCTTAGGTAGCATCATCGTGCCTATAACTATTCCCACAGAAACTAGCACTGCAACGGCAGGCACCAGAGAGGGCAAAGCCAATTTTACAGGTCCAGAGTAGAGTACACCTACATCTGTCACGTTTTCAGGGTTCGCCATAAGAAAATTGTAAGCGTCCTCAGGCCAGGGCCAGTTGTAACCCCATCCCATTCGGATCCGGTATTTGCCCTGCGCAGGGACAGTGTACTTAACCTCGAAGGATTGCACTGTATAATCGGGTGCTAATGCTGGAATGTCGTTGTAGACGCATTTGAGAAACTGGTCTTCTAGGAAGAGAATTACTTGAACTTCGTCTGTAGGGTTCATTTTCGGGTTTTGGACCATAAGTTCTCCCTTTATCGTTAAAGGTGTCCCTGGATCTAACCGTGCTTCTCGTCCCTGACCGTTAATGTCTATCTTCGTGATGGATGCTCTAGATGGCTCAGCATATAGCAGGATACTCATCTATTTTGCCCCTTTCACTAGAGCTACGACTAGACCTATCGCTGATACAACCACTACTCCACCTACGACCCACTTGATTGTAGAAGGTATACCCTCCCACCAGTTTGAGCTTTTGTTTTCCTCGATAGCCTCATATTTTGCAGGATGTTTCTCCTTCAAATGGGCGAGGTAGTTTAACCAGCCTTCAAAGGTGGGGTGATCGGTGCATTGGTCGCACATATAAAGTTTAACTTTCTCTATCCATGATGTCCAGAAAAGGTAGATTATCCAAGCAAAGATTGCTGCGATTATGGCTATAATCGCGATTATGGTTAATGGGTCTATGGGGCCTAGTTTAGTGGTTGGAATGTCTATGATATAGTCTATGTCAGTCATTCCAGGTGGGTACTGCTGGATCTTTATGTCCCTTACGAAAGCAGCGTACCCTGTATCCTGCTCAATCTCCTCTTCGAGAGCAGACGCTTGCGGCATCAGTTGTTCTCTGGTTAAGGTAGGGTTCCAGAGGGCGTGTCCGACAAAATGTACTCTCTCGTACTCAGGAGCTATCTCAACTTTCTTTACAGTTACAACTCTTGTCTCGGCGAAAAACAGGGGTTCTCGGATGGACTCGTAGGTTAAGCACATTGGACAACCCGGATCACGGAGTCATAGCGAACTTTATATTCCAATCTCTCTTGGGCATTGTTCCGATAAGGACTTTCGACATGGTAAATTCTGCGCCTGGATTCACAACTGTTGATCCAAGCCTTGTTAGTTCCGTGCCAGTGTCATTATCTGTGACTACGATTACAGCTCCGTCTGCTACTACTCCGTTGTTTTTACCTTTAATGTTGGCGTATACTGTATCACCTGCGAGAAAAGAGCTTTTCGGGGTGCCTGCTGAATCGCATGACTCTAACTTCGTGTATGCGAAGATGCCTGTAGCTACGGCTACCGTAACTACTTGTGACTCAGCGAATCTTCGACCATAGCTCTCGTAGAGTAAGGGAAATCTGTCGAACTCGCTCATTTCATAGTCTCCATTACTTTATCGGAGGCAACGGAACACTTGACAAGAATGGAGGGCTACGCAGCCTAAGCCGTTGTTATCAGCGACTCTTTCAGCGTGGCTGGCAAAGCGATGAAGGCTAAGAGCCAAGCGTCAACCTCTTCGGGGGTGCATTGGCTATGCACGTTAAAGGTGAAGGTTTCGTCTCCCCGGAAGTTGTAGTGCGCTAGGTTTCCTTTGTATGCGCCTTGCTTTTCATCGAAGTAGCAGACCGGCAGCGTGAACCAGTCACCGACATAATCGGTTTTTGCTCCCAGCCACCATTTCATGTAGTCCATGCAGCAGACGTTACTGGCATCCAGAAGGTTCAGTATCCCATACGGGAAGAAGGCTACGTTGCTCAGAAGCGTCTTCTGAGTGTCGCCTGTCGGCAGTTTGTATCCTCTTGTGACCCATGCTGCGCCGAAGTGGACTGGCTTGAAGAACTCAACCGCCATCCGTATGCTCTTGCTATTCGCGATCTTCGTTGCTTCCTCTCGAGCGTCGTTGTATCGGGCACCTACGATACTGTAATACTCGTCTCGGTGAGTTGGGGCAAATAGAGGTCCTTGAAGTGACATCCTTGTTCTCCTCTCCCTCTATCTCCTATATCTCCTCGACAAGTTCTGCGGTAGGTGTCTCTTCCTGCATCCTTGGGTAGCCCTGCTCAGTCAAAGGTATGCTGCGGGGAGCTCTTCCGGTCCTTCTGAACTCGTAGAGCGCGCGCTTCCTGAGTTCGTCTAGGATGATGATGCTTACGCCTGTCGCTAGTCCACCGCCTCCTAGAGAGGCGAGAAGTGCTTTGTCCTCGTCTTTGAGGCCCCTTAGTCCCCATCCTTGCTCGCTTGCTACTGCGGCGCCGATTCCGGCAACGCCTTCAACAATTCCGGCTATGCCGCTCCACTTCACCGGTACGCTTGTGCTTACTCTTGCGCCTTTAGCTCCATACTCTATGATGATAGGTATGCTTACGCCGAGTACAGCTCCTCCAACGGGTTTGTAAACCATACTCAATTCTTTCTTCCTCGGATAGAAAAAGTGGTTTTAGGCTTAAAAAAGTATGGTAAACGATTATACTCCGAAGGTAGAGACTTAGAGTACATTCGGAAGCTAGATGTATTTCTTAATGTTTCCTTCCTCTATGAAGTATTGATACATATTCCGGAAACCTTCCTTCACAGAGACCCTGGGGAACCATCCTGTAGCAGCCTTGTACTTTCCTGAGTTAAGCCAGCTATGGGGATTCTCGAGCTTCTCTCTGAGGGGTGTGTACGGGATGTACTTTACCTTACATGGTTTGCCGGTTACCTCTTCAGCGTACTTCATCAGTTGGTTCCAAGTACAGTATTCAGATCCGCCAAGATTGAACACTTGACCGTAGACTTTCTCGGGAAACTTGATCGCTGTCTCGTAGGCTTTCACGCAGTCATCAATGTAGAGGAAGTCTCTTGTCTGTGCCCCATCGCCATAGAAGGTGAACTCTTCATCTAGGGCTAGACACTTGAATATCCATGAAACCATCTGGAAAACGTTGGTCCATACTTGCTGTCTAGGTCCGAAGAGGTTTGCTTGACGGAAGACAGTTGCACGAACGTCATAGTGGTAGCTGTAGAGTCGGCAGTAGTGTTCCGCCGCAAGTTTGCTGATTCCATAGTTGTCTATTGGTCTTGTGGGATGGTCTTCGTCTATCGGCAGGTACTTAGGAAATCCATAGACGCTTCGGGACGAGGAGTACAATACCTGACAGCCTGGGTTACGGGTCCTAACCGCCTCAAGAACGTTAAGAATCCCCTTACCATTCACATCTAGATCCAAGTAAGGATCGTCCTGAGAGAGCAGGTGGCTCACCTGCCCAGCAAGATGGATAACCACGTCTACGTTCTCGATGAGGTCTGCCATTAAGTCCTTGTCTCTAATGTCGCCATGAACTATCTGGATTCTTTCCAACTCACTTTCGCGAGGGCTAGTTGAGATGTCGAGTCCGGTTATCTCCCAGCCGAGATCTCGGAAGGCTAATGCCATGTTGCTACCTTCAAAACCGCTTGCGCCGGTTATCAAAATTCTCATTTCGACCACGAAAGAATAATTACTCCATTAGTTTATAAGTCTAATATGTAGAGGAAAAATGGGGCGCATCTTCTGGGTTGGGGCTTTCCCTCCAGACGTTCATAGCTTGGGGGATCACAGCCAGGCTTACGCTGTGGAAAGGTGGCTTAGGCAAGAGTTCCCAGGCTACGAGATCCATAGATTCTTCAGATCCGACATACTTCGCTTCTTTCAAATCCTCAATACCGTTGATGGGAAAGAGGATTACGTTTTCATCAACAGCAGCGGCGACTTTGGAGACCTATACATGGGCAGACCGCACCCAGAGATACCTTACTATGGGAGATACGGATACTGGCATAATGTAAGGAGAGTTATCCTTAGAGTTTTACGTCATGTCCGTCTAGTTCAACTGCCTGTCACCGTCTATTATTCTGACCTAGAAAATATCAAAGAGGACCGGGCCATCCTCAACAGGCTACCCAATTTCATACTGTGTGCGAGAGACGAAGGCAGCTACTCAATTTTGCAGGAGTCCTTCGACTGTAATACTCTTCTTGTCCCAGACTTCTGCTTTTATGGTCCCCCTCCTTTTGTTCAGGTTGCTAGAACTAACAGGGCACTTATCGTCTTTAGAGGTGATTACGAAGCAACTTTATCCGATGCGGGCCGTGACTTAATCTGTAACAGCCTTGAGGCTCTAACAGACGGCTTATCTTTCAGAGACAAGGATGTTAATTATAGCGATTGCGACGTGCCAGACGATGCGCGTGAGAAAATCTTGGCGAACCTCCTGGAACTATATGCGTCTCATAGCCTAGTCGTTACGGATAGATTTCATGGCATTGTGTTCAGCTCGCTCACAGGTACGGCTTGTGTCGGTTTACCAAGTAAAATACGGCATAAGATCACCGGCGTCAGGAAGTTTGTTCCTCCGTCAATTCAAATCGTCAACAGTATAGACGAAGTTTCGGAGGCAGTCCACCGAGCGATCAAGTCAGAAACTACACCTATAAATCTCATGCCGTACTTCGATAACCTGAAGAGGGAGATCACAAGCCTTGGACCCTAATGACTTCCTTAACCTAATAGAAAATCGCCGAAGCATTAGAGAATGGTTAGATTGCCCAGTTGAAGAGTGGAAGATCGAGAAGGTCCTTGAAGCAGGGCTACACGCGCCAAGTGCGGCTAACACGCAGAAAACGAGACTCTATGTTCTACGTGACCCTCCCTTAATCTCTAACGTTGCTAAGAACACCTCACCCTGGTTCCAGACTGCCTATCCAAAAGTAATCATATTGGTACTCTTCGACTTGGGCAAGCATGATCCGCAGGAACTTAACTATCTTGTTCCGCATCCTGCTTGGAGCCGGTTCATCTGGCAGGATACCGCTTGCGCCATGATGAACATGATGCTGATGGCTGAGGCGTTAGACCTTAAAACCTGTTGGGTAAGCGTTATGCCAGACTCTTTAGGGGAGCAACACCAGAACATCAGGAAGCTACTGAACCTCCATCCGAGGTACATACTGACCTGCATGCTCTTTCTAGGGTATAGCAACATAATCGTGGATGTGCAGACCCATACGCATAGTGGCCAGCCTATTAAACGTAACCCTGCTGAGTCTATTCTTACAACGCTCACCACTTGATTATTGACATAAGGTATTCGTAGTCCACTCCCTTGATCTTAGGCTCTACTCTTGGGCTTTTCTTGGAACCGGACAGTCGGGGCGTTCTTGACAGGTATGGGTTTATGAGCAAACCGTTTTCGGCGCAGTAGTCGTATAGGTCACTTCCAGGAGTTGGAGTATAGAAGGCCGGTGATGCGTGTTTCGGCTCAATCTTTGCGACCATATCAATAGTCACTTTTGCCTCTTCCTTCGTTTCTGTTGGTAGACCAAGCATATAGTTTGCCCAAATGTTGATTCCTAAGTCGTGACATATCTTGGCTGCCTCGTAGTTTTGTTCTACGGTTGTTCCCTTTCTAAGCAGGTTCAGTATCCTCTGGCTTCCAGACTCGAAGCCTATGAGTATCCATTCCAGCCCGACTTCCCTAAGCCTCTTGATTACGTCCGGTCTGTTGCAGATGTTGTCGGCTCTTCCCTGTATTATGAGGGGAACTCGAATGTCCTTGTAGGCTTCGGCGAATCTTAGGCAATAGTCTGGATCTTGGGTGAAGGTATCGTCGTCTATCTGGAAAATCCTTGGCTTGAAACGCAGTAGGGCGTAGATTTCGCCCATGAAGTGACTGAGGCTTCTAAGCCTGAAGCGCCCAAATATTTTTCTCTCGGCTGGCTGGCAGAAAGAACAGTTATACATACATCCCCTACCGCAGATTACGTTGATAAAGGGAGTTGGGTAGAACGGGTGTTTCGTGGCGAACATTTTTACCCTGTTGAAGAGGTCTCTGTCCTCATAGGGGAGCTCATCTAGGTCTGGATGCTCCCCCAAGACTAACCTTGGAAACTTGTCGAGTTTATCTACGACTTCTGGAAGCGTCTTCTCCGCTTCCCCGACGAACACTTGGTCAAATTGTGTTCTCTGGAGAACGTCATCAGGGTTTATGCTTGGATGCGGGCCTCCGACTATGCTTCGCTTACCCAAGCGTTTCAGGATGTCGCCAACCCATTTGGCATGGGGAAAGTCTACGCTACTCATGTAGACCCCGTATAGGTCGCTGTTCTGCCTAATTATCTGGCGTTCTACATCGTATCCATCCTTACATTCACGGGTATCAATGAGTTCTACTTGATGCCCATCTCGCTTTAGAACCGCACTAATCATGCAGAGTCCATGTTGGAAGTAGATGCACTCTTCATGTATGCCCATACTGTTAAATGAGTCGGGCCATTCGTGGGGAACGTAGGAACTTACCGGCGCATAGACCAGTGTTATTTTCATGGCTTAGTCAGCTCGATCATGTACTGTCCAACCTTGGTATCCCCGGTGTGTTTCACGGCGAATCCGATGGAGACACATACTTGCTCGAATAACGTCTTATCCCATGTCTTCTTTACTATTGGGCCTTCTCCCCGTTTTCCCTCTTCAACGTGAATGGTTAGGAACATCTTTCCCTCTGTCTTGAGCGTCCTAAAAGATTCTTTCAGGAGACAAGTCATCACGGCTTCGTCTACGTGGGTAAAGACGCTGAAGGCAGCTATCACGTCGAATTGAGCATCATCAAACGGGAGGTTAATTCCATCTATTGTAACGAAGAAGCCCCAGTCATCCGTTAAGATTCTTGCATAATGTATCATGTACTTCGATATGTCACATCCATAGTAGTTGCCCTCGTCTAAGAAACCCTTTAAGTGAACAGCTAGTCGTCCACATCCACACGCCAAGTCTAACAATTTATGATGTGGTTCTAGGCCATTCTCTAAAAGAAACCTTTTCTGGCAGCAGCCTATTACGTGGAAGTCGTCTACTCCACCTACGCCTTGCATTACCTCATCCATCGTTTTGAAGGATTCCCAGTACTCCTTGTACTCACGGGTCGTTAGGCCTTCCTCGGTGCTGGTCCCCAACTTACAGGTTCCCTCCATCGCCACCAGTCACGGTCAAGCCCATAATCCTTAACCTGGACTCTAATCCATTTCCCATTGTGATACTCCATCATTCTGTCACGTACATAGCTGTGAATGTAATTGAAGAATTGTGGGTGTACTTGGTGCCACTTGTCATTAAGGGTTTGAACCTTTGTTTTTTGAACGCCCATTTTTCTATCTGTTACGCTTTCCAGATGAATTAACGTAACCTCCCCACAGTAGACAACTCGGAATCCGGCTAGCCATGCTCTGAAGCAATGGTCCGGATCTTCGCAGCCACTATAAAAGCGCGCTTCATCCAGATACCCAATCTTATCCAAAAGTTTCCGCTTGAAGAAGGCCATAGCGTATGTTACAGCAGGGGAGTCGTGGCTTTCAGTAAATTCGTCTGGGTGTACTAAGGTTGCTGTTTGCATTGGGTGCCACGTCAGATATGTCGTTTCTCCTCGCTCGTAGGCGTCTGTTCCACTAAATTGTAGTCTTCCATCAGGGTAGATGAGTCGGCAGCCGACTATCCCTATTTCGGGGTCGGACTCCGCACATTCCACAAGCCTGAATAGCCATCTATCCGTTGTTACAATGGTGTCGTTGTTTAGAAGCATGATATATCTGCCCTCGCTCTCATGTATGCCGAAATTGGAGGCAGAATCGAATCCGCAACGTTTCTTCTGTAAGTATATGCGTATTGGGTATGGAGTATTTTCTTTCAAGATTGTCTTTAGACGTTCAACATCTTCATCTTCGCTTGCGTTATCTATTACCAGGATTTCATACGGATAGACAGACTTCTCAATGATGCTTTTTATACATGGAATAGTCCATTCGCTTCCATTCCAATTAAGCATAACAATCGAGACGTAGTTTTTGTCCGGTGGCAAGAGTCCCTTCTTTGTAATTACTTCGTATTCCGGGAACGTTGGAGGATCCGGGTATGGCACATATAGAAACTCCGTAACCTTTTGCATGTTTAACTCAACCTTAACTGGCTTGGGAAGCGCAGGCAGAGGTGGGGGAGCGATACGAACTGGTTTTGGAGGCTCCGGCACAGTACGTAGGGGGGATACACCGCCAGCCACAGTTTCAACAAGCTGCCCTCCAATACATATCTGTACGATGTCTTTGAAAAGGGGGTTTGGTAGGAAGGATTCAACCTTAACGGTCCCTACTTCCTCAGCGATGAGGGTCAGCAGGGCGGATGAACCGTAGATCAATATCTCAAAAACGTACTTGCCTTCCGCTGTTTGTCGTATCTTGCACCATGACTTGTTTTCGATAGATGTGTCCTGCCCTGTACGTTTGTTCTTTATCCGCAGAGTCTTGAACTTCGAGTTGCGAGGCAGATGTTCTATGAGGCTTTGCATGCCTAGAAGTAATCTAATAGCTTAATATAATTCTTAAGGGTGTACTCTTCCCTCGCTTTCCGGATCTCCTCCACCATTCCAGATTTCATAAGCATCCTGTCTTGGATCAGTTCTATCATAGCGTCCGTCAGCGCGTCGACGCTGTAGAGGTGCATCGGCAGCATCCACCGGTCCATATACATTCTTTGTTCAGCTCTGGTACAGGGAATGAGCAGCCCGTTTTTCTCGTTCTCAATTACTTCGTTCATGGGTTGCGCGTCTACGGCGATAGTGGGCTTGAGGTAACGCATCGCCTCGATGGTCGTCAAGCCGAACCCTTCATTATAGCTGGGCAGCACATTGACTGTGCATGTCCTGTAGAGAGCGTTGACCTTCGCCATTGGCAGCCTGCCATACGAGTTTGTGTACCAGAATCTCGGTATCTCTAGATCGCTTATCATCTTTGGTATGTTCACGTAGCCGCCTCCAGAGTGAAGGACAAACCAAAGTCCAGGGTCTCGCAGTTCTCGGCTCACCAACTTGCTGGCGAGGATGAAGCGGTCTATCCCCTTCCTTTCCTGGTTTCCGGCGATGCAGAGGACCATAGGTGTTTTTATCTGTGTACGCTGTCCGCATTTCTTGCAGCCCTTGTAGAATGAGGCTCTTAGCCACTCAGCGAATTTGTGGTCATAACCCTCTTCCATATCTATGCCATGTCTGACGACTCCCGCAACAGGTAAGCCTACGGTTTCGAGGCACATTTTAGAGTAGTGGCTTGGAGTCACTATTTTGATCTCTCGAGCAACCTCCTTCTCTATGCAGACGGGATCTATAATGGGAAAGCCCTCAGTTGTCCCGTAAAAGACTACGTTCTTTTCAGGTAGGAACCTTCCCATGTAACTTAGGATCTCAGACACTACGGTTCCAACATACAGTATGTTCTTTGCTGGGATCTCTTCTCTCTCGAAGTCGTAGATCTCGCATTCGTGGCCTTCGCTTCGTAGGACGCTTAAGATCCGGTTGGCGACAACCCGGTGACTGATTACTTGGAAAGGTGCAACTATCCCTATCTTCATTTTTTCTCTACCTCTAACAAGCCGAACATTTCCTTGGCTGCCTCGACGTTACTTCTTAGGTACTGCTCGTTTGGATCAAACTCTCTCAGGACTTCCCAGACCGCCGGGTTCTCTAGCCGCACGACTAAACGTGCTACTTGTATGTTGAAGGCTTTTAACGCCTTAGTTCTCAGTCTTGGGCTTGCTTTCAGGAGACCTCTTGCTGCTGCTACAGAGATCCTAATGGGGTTAAACCTCATCTCCTCATATCGGTCTTTAACTGTCGTTTTCTTCTCCAACGCATCGTAAACGTCTAGGGCGTTCAGTCCCTTAAGCCACCTGAAGAACTCGTAGATGTGCGGTCTCACTATTGGGTGCTGCTCACGTAGAATGTTAGCCTTCATTTCTGCATAGTCTTTCAATGAGATGTCTATGGGTACAACTTCAGGGACCGATTTCTGCTTCTGAACGTCTTGGTTGCGGGGTTGTGCCACTCTCCTTCACCTGGCCTGTTTGTTTTAAGGCTCCTCTCTTCTGTAGAGACTGTATCGCCTCCCAGACCTGATCGGCAGTTAATCCCAAATCCTCGGCTGCCTGGTAAGGATTGACCTCGAGTTTTCCCTGGGCAATAAGGTTCATGGCGTAGTGATGTACCTTCCGTTCTATGATCTGCTTTGAAAGACCTGGCTGTTCAGCTCCCTCTTCTTCTTCTGGTTTTCTAACTGCTTCTACCTCTTTGTAAGCTTTGATGCCTTCTTGAGCGACCTCTCCCATCGTGCTTATCATCGCCGTTTTCCAGTCAAGTTCTGGTGGCGTCTCCCCTTTACCCACTTTTGCTGCCATGCCTGTTACCTTATCAATCAGCACGCTAATGTTATCTATGTATTCGCCCAGCGCCTCCCCAGCTTTTCCCTCTTTGCCGGCTATAGCTGCCTGTAACCCCTCTTTTATTGATACGCCAAGCTCTCTTATCGCCTGTAACTCCGCTGATGTCGGGGGTTCCTTTGATTCCGGCGAAGTCTTCTGGGCCATCTCCTTAAGCCTCTCATCAAGTAGGTCCAGTCGGTCTTGGAAGGGCTGCAACGCCATAGCTAGCTCTTGAGCGTGGGCTTCCGCCTTTTCCTTCTCTTCGAGTTTCGCTTTGTAGAGGTCTCTTTCTTCAGCGGTTCTTTTTTCCTCTCTTTCCGCGAGTAACTTCTCGTACCTAGCAGCCTGCTGATCTAACAGGGCTTGGACATCAAGTTGTGGCTGAGTTGGTCCGGCTGGAGTTGACGGAAACATTGTTTGCAGTTTTTTGAGTTCAAAAGCCTCTCGAGTGGTTATCGGTGGCTCTCCTTCGTCGTCTGTCAACCCCTTCTGTAAGGCTCTAATCGTGGATACTGAACGAAGGTCCTTAGCCGTCTTTGTCAGTTCCTCCGAGATCTCATCATGCTCCTCAACCAGAGGTGCCAGAGTAGGCACCTCTCCTGATGCCTCAGGTGGTTCTGCTACCTCTGGAGATGCCACGTCTGCGTCTGGGTGTAGGATCCCGAACAGTTCATCGGCTGCCTCATTCTTCGGTATGCCGCGATCTTTAGCGTATTTCGTTATGACTAGATCTAGGTCTCGGCTGACCTGTGTAGTTGTTGTGGTTCTCCTTTTTGGTTTAGACGTTTTCCATCGCCTCTAATTTTCCTTCAGTTTTCAGGGTTGTTCCTCCTTTCTCAAGAACCGTTAGATCCTCATAAAAATCGTAGATAAGTCGTGTAGGCACGGTGAAGCCTTGACTCTTCAGGTAAAGGCAGTACCGCATAAACTTGTAGAAGAGCTCCATCTTGGCGACTCTCGCCGTGTCCATTCGTAACTGAGTGAACGCCCATCTTGCTGCTCCAATCTTCTTGGCCATGTCGTCTATCTGCTCCCTGTACTCGTCATAGAAGATCAGAGCTGCCTTGACAAGTTCCTTGAGGCTCATTCCCATCTCCTGCGCTTTGATGGTCCAATATTGGCGGATCTCGTTTCCCAGAGCGTAGTCCTCCTCAGCGTTGAGAAGCGCCTGTTCAGTAGCCTTCTTTGTTACGACTTCCATGACCTGAGCGTGGATCTCTTCGATATTCTTCTCTGCCGGCCTCGCGACGAAGGCCTTGCCTTCAGCATCGAAGGCGATTATCCCCTGTGCAACCAAGTTCTTAACGTTCTTTATAGTGTCGGACCCAACGTGCAGCTTCCGTTCAATCTCTATGTACTTCGCATCGGCATGTAGCATCTCTGCCACTTTAAGCTCTGTCGCATCTGACACGCTATGACTCCTCCACTTCTGGCTGCTTCAGATGAAGATCGTTACGCAAGACCATCTCTACGTAGTGGCTTATCGCGCCTTTTCGTCTACCGAAAAGTTGCCTGGACTTCTTCTTTACTGCCATAATCAAATCAATAGTCAATGTTAGGGTTAGCTTGGAGGTTTCGGGTAACAGCCTTTCATCCTCCTCTTCAGGCATGACAGTAGCCTCTTGTACTCCACTAAGAGCAATAAGAACACCTATGACATATAAGCGTTTACCATCACTAAGATGAGTAACCCTATAATTCTACGTCTGAGTCAGAAACTAGCCACCAATGTTCCGCGCACATACCGTACTCTCTACCTGGCTTCTGAACATTAAGATCAGGCGGCTCTGCACAATTTGGAAAAACACATTTGCTAGGCTCAAGACGCCCAGACGTTTTAGCCTTCCTCAAGATCTCGTCAAACTCTTCCTGAGTAAGTTTTGGCTTCGGCATTAGGTTTCCTCTTCTCCTTCCCTTCCGTAGTGTTTATACAAGATAGTGTTGTACTTTCTCATCCGGTTCAGAAACTTCTTTGCCTCGTTGACTTTTTTCCTTAACCTAGTCAGGTACGTGCAGTAACCCTTGTAATCCATGCCGATGCTTTGTGCCGCCTCCTTGTATGTTGAGTGCTTGAAGGCTGCTTCCAACACCTGTACCTCTCTTTCGCTCAGCTTCACCATCTCACCTCAGAACTGCTTACAAACTTTGTACGGTAATCTTACATAAATAGTTTTACTTAGAAATGACCGTACAAAAATCGGGGAAGGGCATACTAAAAGCGTAAGACATGATAGGCATTTCTGTGGCTAGGAATAATGGTCTTTTATGCTCAGAAAAAAGTCGTACAGAATACGTGTGTCTTCGTACAGTTTCAGACTAGCTGCCTCTCTCTTAGAAGGTCAACGTAATTGAGGGTATAAGGGGCCATCTCTGCCTAGCCTTATCATTAATTCACCAACTGACGTTCTCTCAATAGATCGCAGTAATTATGCCAACTGATCTCGGCTAGCTGTCTCCAATCCTTCGTTCTAAGCCAGTTTTCCCATGTTTGGGGCACATCGGAGCTATCTATGTCGAGGTCTTCAGGTTTTTCGTATGGTCCTTGGGTGACATCTGCTAGGCGGTAGCGATAGTTATGCCAGTTTTCCCAGTCATTGTAGTATGGTTCTCGGTATCTTGTGAGGTCGTGCCATCCTTCCGGGATGCCGAGGAAGCTCTGCTCGAAGTGGGCTGCGTATGCGTAACGTGGCTGTGGAGTTTTTCTGGCTATTCTGCGCGCGAGGATCCTAAATCTTTCGTAGTCTGGTTTGGCGAGTTGATAGATCCGGATGAGATGTCCGCTGTATATCCCAAGAGATATAGTGTGTGATTGCGGATTGTAGTAATCGCCGGGCTCTGGGTTCAGCCCGGTTGTCTCTATGTCTATGATGCTACCGCGATTTAGGTAGGGATCAGCCCGCATGTACATCTTTACGATCCATTCTCGAGATGAGAAGATGAAGTATTTTCTGAACTGTTCTAGGAACGTAGCCTTCTTCAAGCAGGCCCCTCACGACATTTCTCAGTTTTCTCCCGGCTTCTATTATGACTTCGGTGATTGCGGTCATGGTAGCCACAAGCATGCCTATTGTTGCACAGATGAATATGACTACGAGGAAGATCAGCAGAGGCGCTTCCGGCGGACGATCATTAGATTCCATCAGGAATTAACTATGTTTCCGAGGTAGATATTAGTTACGTTCTTCCTGTCTTGGTCCAGAGGTAGTCGAAGAGGGTTTTTGCGTCTTCAACGTTCATTGCGCCGACTTTCAGCACTTCGTCTTTCTTTTGGTATTCTATTGTACATTCTATCTGCACTACCTGGATCCGGTCTGGGACATTCAACGGCATCTTATCACCTATATTATTTTGTTGTGATCTGCCTTTTTAATTCCTCGTAGAACACTTTTTGCTGATGGCGAAGGATCTCTCCCTCAATCTTTCCAAGGCGTTTCGCATAGTCATCGCGTTTCTTTACGAGAAGCTCTAGGCTTTTATCACTACGGAGCCTTTCCTGGGAGAGTTTGGCGGCTCTGTTCCACCTTTCCTCAAACTCTTTATCGTTCATAGGTATCGCCTCTCGTAGACTTCTTTTGTCTCAATAGGCTCAATTCTCTGGCATAAATCCTGCGTCTCTGACGGTTTTCAGGAATAGAATACCATTTTCTATAATATTGCCCATAATAAGCCGTCATAGGCATCTTTTCCTATAGATTGTTTGTCCGTCATGGATGATCTGATATTTCCAGCCATCTTTAACCATGATGCCCACGTTTCTCAGTATGGTCGTTGTGTATGGATCTGCTTCGGCAGGCATCCATTCTCCGCCATCCCTTGTTGGTCTCCAATGAGTCGTCATGTGAGAGTCCATGTCTACGTTTGTACCGAACCAACAGTTACAATGAGGACATTTTCTTCCTGGAAGAGGCCAGGAAATGACGCCCGGTTCGTGATGGATTATGACAGGCATTATCCAAATAGCTCCCGAGTTGCTTCTTCCATCTTCCGCCAGAATCGTCTCAAACGTTCAAGACTGACGCAGATTTTTATCCAAGGCTCCTCGACTAGCTCCCTCACTTCCTCCTCTGTGGCTTCTCTCCATTCTCCAGGTTCTACCCCTAGTTTCCATTCTCGGACCATGATTTTCGGCTCGGAGAAGCGTATAGCGACCTTCGGCTTCTCCTTTTCCTCTTTTTTCTGCTCACCCAAATCTTTTCACCTCCCTCTTTACAAATCCTTTTTTCTCTTCTCAGGTTCGTTAGGGATTCCTAGTTTTCCATACTTCTCAATCCAGACTCTTTTCAGGAACGCCATCAAGTCTTTAGCAGTCATCTTATCTCCACATCCTCAAAATCTTTCGTATGAAGAAGCACCATAAGCAGACTCCATCTGCCAAGAACATTAAGATCGAGCATTACTCCGTCGTCTCCTCCTTTGGTTTTACCGGGTATATCGGGCTGTGTCCGCATTTGACACAGTAGTATCGTCCTCCAGCTTCTTCGTATTCTCGCTGGTACTCCTTCTCGTTGACCCTACCCTCTTCATCAAGTATGGAACTGAACAGGATGTCAAGTTCACCTATATCACTGGACCCACACTCAGGACATTTCTCAGGCTTCGGCACCTACATCTTCTCCCTTACAGTAACCCATGCTTTACGTTTCAACTTCAAACTTTCTCCAAACCATACTCAGTATTTCCTCCTGAACTTCTTTTCCGCTTGGTTGATTAGGATCCTCGTCTCGAAAAGTCCGATAAGTTCTTTCCAGACCTCGTAGGCTTCTTCTTTGGTTAGGCTGTATGCTTCCTGGATTCCCTCGAGAGACCCTTCTGGGCCTCGGTAAACCATGACCTTCCTTCCTACGGCGTCTGGGGAGTCCGTTCTACTAGATGGTTGGATCCTTTGAAAGTAGTCTACCGCCATAAGTCTGGGAGACGTAGGCTTGCTCGAGACGCCGAAGTAGGCGAAGATTGAGGGCGCACGCCTTGATCTGCTAATGACCGCCCTAAAGCTCTTATCCCGGTCTATGGCGTCGAAGAGCCTAGAGAGGTTGCCGCCGTAGAGAGCGGGAAACCTCTTCTTGAGATCTCTGCTCTCAATAACTTCTACCTCTTTGATGTAGCTGAGCACTCTTAACACGTATGGGGGTTCTCGCATGCTCCTCTTCACTTCCTCGAGCTCACCCTTCAATCCCTGGATCTCCTCTTCTAACTTCCTGATTCTGTCTTCTGACATTTTGGTGTCTCCTCTCCAGGGTTATCGTAGAAGACCCGGCCACAGTCTTTGCATTGGTAACGTTGGGCCTTGCGGTATGGCAAGCTTAGGATCGTGAAGCCGTATCTTCGGACGTTTTCAGACCTACAGAATTTGCATGGGGGGTTATTCTTGGCTTCGGCTTTCATACGTAAAATCTCCTATGTTACTCTGTTAGTTTGTATGATTGAGAATATACGCTTTTGCATTAGATAACTTGACCGTTCAATCTAGAATTTTAGGGGTCAGATCAGGCAGCCTCCAATCACAAAGATGAGAAAGCCTACGACCCAGAAAGAGTAGGCTGCCTCAACGTCATCATACCCAAGAAAAGATATATGGCTAATAGTATATAATCAGAGGGAAAATCAGATGATGATGGAAGAGAAGGTCAAAAGGCTTCTCGGCGATCTATGTAGGCTCTACGATAGGTCTGAGGACCAAGATGAAATCTTAACCTCAGCGTTTATCGGAGGAATCTCTAGTTGTCTTGTGCTCCTGGGCATGGACTGGAATGATTTACGACAGCAGGGATACTTGGAGAATCGGCCCATTAGCCAACTAAGACTAAAACTCTTGAGGGACCTCCTCCCCGAACTTTCAAAGGGATCGGGATGAGCCATTGTGACTATTGCGGCAGGTCAATATGCTGTCCATGTTGCGGACGCACTCTCAAAGGCGTAAGGATAACCTCAACCAGGAACAGGACCTACTACTTTTGTGATGTGACCTGCCAGGCAAGATTTCATCGAGAGAGGAAGTATGAATGACTGCCTATAGACGTCCTGTGGACCGGGCAGGTTGAAGAAGAAGTCTCGGGATCCCAAGGATCCTGTCTGGGTATGTCGGCGGTGTGGTCGGGAGTGGTTCAAGGTTAGCCGGCGTTGGCAACCTGTCGCGTCGTAGTTATGCCTGGCTTATGATTAGCATGATTGATTAGCAGATATGCTAGGCATAATTGGAATGTGCATATACACGTTCCATTTACAATACCTATTTACAAAGGGAATTTACAGAGGGTTGATGGACCAGGTAGTGCCAGCGAGTTGGCAGCAGCCAGGTAGAGCTTCCATCTTCCCCCCGCTCCCCCCATCT
>Ga0315312_1000559_pt1 | contig 41096 bp, 41 predicted proteins | sample TDP7_MG_FD_203629 | JGI IMG/M metagenome (GOLD analysis project Ga0315312, IMG submission 203629) | Freshwater sediment microbial communities from Lake Towuti, South Sulawesi, Indonesia - TDP7 | ecosystem: Environmental > Aquatic > Freshwater > Lake > Sediment | place: Indonesia: South Sulawesi... | reverse complement strand
TCAAATCCTCTAGACCAGTCACCTTAACTCACCTCAGGAAAGAACCTATCAGCTTGAACCAAATAAGCCTTTGTAAATTTTTTGTATGTTCTCGCAAACTCAAAGACAGCTTAGTTTCTTGCGACAGACAGTTCAACTCGCCGAACCCTTCCTTTAGCCGCCAACATCAGTAGGTGATATCTCACCGTGATCCTCGGGAGCCCAAGCTTAATAGACAGTTCAGGTATGCCACCTATGCCATCACGCCTAAGCTTCTAGCGCGCGCGCTACTCTAGAAATCGTGAGGACAAAAACGCGATTTATATGGAAAACACGCTTTCTAGAGTACAGGAAGCAATTGCTACACTAACTTCACATCGCTACTAGAAGAAAACAGTGGTGCCTACACCTACTGATGACGACCCGCGAACTCATCAACGAAAATTTCTAAGAACCAAAAATGGCTACTTTCCTAAAGCTTCTTCAATCTTCTCTGTAACTGGCTTAACGTACCTCCTAAGCTCCTCGCAACCTTCCTGAAAACCCTCACAAATCTCTGGATGCTCGTGCCCCAAACGTATAATCTCTTCCCAGTAGGTGCGAAACATGCCCGCTGAAAAACCTAGAAGTCTCTCGTTAAGTTTCAAAGGAAATGAAGGGGCAAGGGTCAAAGGCAATAACGGGACCGCTTCAAAGATCAACCAAACAAGCGATGAACCAGCATCTCGTTGAGCCAGCCTACCATCATTTACTCCGTTCTTTAATTGTTCAAGCTTATGAAAGAGTTCTTCCCAGCCCAACTCTAAACTTCTGAACCTTTCTTCAAATGCGGTCCAAGTTTCTGTCAGCGTGTATTGATCCTTTTGCCCTCTTCTCTTCGCCTTTATCTTTTTCACAACTCGCATTTCAACCAGCGATTTCAGCGCTTTCTGAACCGTTGGACGAGAAACACTTCCCGAAAGTTCGTAGCATAGCTCATTGAAACCACAAATCTGCTTTTCTCTCAAAGCTTTAACAACAGGTCTTTCAGTATCTTCTAGTGGTCGCGACAACCGCATCACCATGAAAGAGTAGTAACTAAGTGAACAATTATTAGCTACCACTCTTAAATAATTTCACTAAGAAGGTCATTAAAATGCGCGAAAAAAACTACCCAGAAAAAATCATAACCTTCCTAACGCAGACAACAGAACCCGTCGATGTCGAAAAAATCCGAATTGCATGCCACATTGGAAACTGGAACACAGCTCTCACACATTGCCTAGACCTCCTCGTCCAAGGAAAAATTCAAGGGCAGAAAACATCAAAAGGATGGGTGTTCTGGACACTGCAGGAAACATCGCTGGAGCCCTGGCAGGAAGCCATTGGAAACCTCGAAGACCTAAAAATCAGCGAAGACAGAGTAACAGTCACACTCTCTCGCATCGTACGAAGTTTTGCCATCACCTTTCCCAAAGAGACGCTAGAAGCCCAAACATTAATCCAAACCCTCAAAAAAACTCCAAAAGGAACAAAAATAGCCCTACTCAAAACAGACATACCAGAAAAACCACTAATTATTAAACCTTTAACGAAACAACAGTCTCGTTCAAGAAGGTTTTACCGAATCTGTGGTTTCGTTAAAGTGGTTGCTTTGTTTTACGCTGTGTGCACTTCGGTAAATGGGGGGGTTTGATGCCGGGGTTAAGATTGATTAGGAGGGTTCTTAAGGTTCGGTGGACTGGTGAGGTTTTTGTGAGCGAGTTCGACTGCGTGCAGAATCTTATTGACTATTTGTGGTTGAGGAAGAGTGGGAGTAGAGGGTCGGTGATTCATTATTGTTGGCTCGTGGCAAAATTTTGCAGGTGGGCTAAGTTGAGTCCGGAAGGTGTTCTTAGCAAAAGTCGGGAAGAGTTGGAGAAACTTGTTCAAAAGTTTCTTGATGAGGTGCATAGCCGAAGTAAGCGGCATGGCATTAGTGCACGGCACGTTAATACTGCCATGGCTTGCCTTAAGACCTTTTTTAGGAAAAACGGTTTTAACAGAGAGAATAATCTGGATTTACGTTTGCAGAGTTATTATCAAGCACCTAGAACCAGGAATAGACCTCAGTATGTGCCGACGCTAGCTGAAGCATGCCTAATGAGTGAGAGGGCGGGTAGCAAGCGGAATCGTGCCGTTATAAAGACTTTGAAATCGACGGGATTGAGAAATAGTGCATTACGCGCTATAATTGTTGAAGACGTAATTAAAGAACTTGAAGCAGGTTACGAGAATTTGTTGATTAAGGTTGAGCCTGAGTGGAACAAAAGAATTCCAGGGGCATGTAAGAACGGCATTCCCTACTATACGTTTACTTCAGCCGATGCAACACAAGCCATAAGAGAAATGTTGGATGAGAGAAAGGAGAGGTTTGGTTCTGTTGGAGAATATGAGCCGCTCTTCATCTCTGAAGGTACAAGGGTGAACAAGAGGTCGCCGCTTTCTGATAGGGAGCTACAAGAAATTGTGAAAAATGCCGCAAAAGAGGCAGGCATCAAAGATTGGAAGCATGTAACTCCACATTCGCTTAGAAAGGTCTTCGAGAGTGTGTTAAGGTCACCGATGAAGAATGGAGATAGGATGGATCCCAAAGACCAAGAGTTTTTAATGGGTCACATCTTGCCTGGAACCCAGGATGCTTACTATGACTGGACTAAAATCAATAAGTTGAGAAGTGAGTTTTCGAAGCTTGTGTTTGAGGACAAGAAATCACCTGAGCTTGAAAGTCTTAACGTGTACAGGGAAATGGCGAGAATTTTCGGAATAGACCCTGATGAAGTTAAGACGAGAAGTCAAGTACAACTAGGGAGGTTATTGACATTAAAAGAAGAGAAAGAGGCACTTGTAGCTGATATTAAAGCTCGTTTAGTTGCTTTTTCACAGGGGAATGCGGCGGAGCAAAAGATGATTCCGAAGGAGGAACTGCAAATCCATCTGGATAATGGGTGGAAGTTTCTAGGCGTTATTGACCAGCAACAAGTGATAGTACAAAGACTTTCTACAAATGAAGTAGCTAAGAATTTTGCATTTTCATCAGTAATCGAAGAAGTAATCCGAAAAGATGTGGCAAGACCCAAGTAATCATTAACATTATGTCACTGTTGCATTTGGTATCAAGTGTTTCCGTGAAGTTGCAATTCAACGTATTCTTGCATGACCTTATCTGGGTCTATGCCAGTGCCCTCGAAAGCTCTTGCAACGGCCATCCTCAAAACCTTAAACTTATTTTCGACAACAACCCTGCCAAAGTTTAATTTAGCGTGCTCAGCCCTTAGCATTTCAACTTTGGTCTTGTCGAAATAAGGATCTTCGCTTCCTTGCAGGATATGTCCCATAAAGAATTCTTGAATTTTTGGATCGAGACGTCCTCCATCTATAAGTTCGCTATGAAGCACTGTTTCAAAGGCCTTGCGTAGACAGTTGGGCTTTACATACTGCCATTGGGGTATCGAAGCTCTCTGGGCTGCTTGTTTTACAACAAGTTGTAGTTGTCTTGAGCTTATTATTTTCGACTTTCGTTGGTCGTGTGGTATTTGATTGTAATCTGATGCGAAAAGTGGTTCGTTGGGCTGGATTTTGCCATATTTTTCTTCACGCTCTCTGAGATATAGCTTAAGTGCCTGTGTCGCTTCGTCGCAAATAAAGGTAAAATATGGGATGTTATTCTTGCACGCGTTTGGATCAATCAGCTTCATCTCGGGATACACAGGAATCATGATGTTGCCGATGTTTTTCGACAACTCACCTTCTACATCTCCGAAAACAGAGGCCCGCAAAGTTGAGTTTCTCAGTCCGCTGCTAAACTCTGTTAGAATTAGCGCCCTATCTCTTAGCGAGCATGCGGAGTCAGCCATTAAGTATATTTCATTTTTCGTTGGAATATACTCTGGCACCTTTCTATATCTTGATGGCATGTAGTAACTTTCAATTTCCAGTGCTTTAACTCCTTTGAAACCGTTCACTTTAAAAAAGGCTTTGAGAAGATGGAGCACATTGTTGGCATATCTAACGCTATAGTTTTTGTCATTGTACTTGTCGCCAAAATCTTGCACCATTTTTTCCACCTTTCTTTTAGGTAATCTCACAAGCCCGTCCGGGGTCAAGCCTGTTGAGATGCAAAGCGAATAGACTTGCCTTAGATAAGCCCTCCTCGACGCCTCACTTCTACATTTACGAGAGAGATGACGAAGAAGCAAATCAACACTCGCATATTCACTTGACCAGTCATTTACTTTCAAGAAATCCGCGTAATTTGGGATTGCCTTGGACTTAACGACTGCGTCAGTCTTCATGGTATCGGCGGCTGTCACGGCAACGGCCATGTCGGTGGTTGCAACCGCAACTGCTGTAGGGAGAACTACACTTCCCCCTGCAATTCCTTCAATCGTCGAGATTGTTCTGATGTTAGTATAGAAATTCTGTTGGTTTGGGCTTCGCGCTGGCGACGCTCTACCCTCTACCATTATTCGGTTCCACCTTCAGATTGTCCCTAGCCGCCAGCATTCTTGTTTCCAAAGCGGTTAACACCTTGGCTGGGAAGAATTTGATTTCTTTGTACCTATTCTGCCTGTACTTGAAGTCTCTTTCATCCTTCTGCTCAAGGCTTTGAATGACCGCCAAGAATTCATCGAATACCGGCTCCAACACTTGTAGAAAACCGTGACCTTTCTCCACCAATGTGCCCGTGTCCACTATGCCTGTGGTAGCAATATCATACCAGACTTGGAGATGCACTGCAAATTCCGTTATCCTCACAACGTATAGCCCGCGCTCAGGCACTGTCCGCTTTATTTCTCGGAGAGTCTCGGGATCGATGCCAGCGTTTGGTATGACAACATAGCCAACGTTAGCATTTAGCCCTCGCATATAGTCTGCGACTTTTTTCGTCTTTTCTCTAATCGTATCAATATTCTCAGTTGTTACCTCGTCTGCGACGAGCTTTATCTTGTGATTGTTGATGTAGACATCGGGGTTGTACTGACCGATTTTTTCATTGAATTTCACATCGCCGTTGTTTGGCCAGAAGATAGTGGTTACCTTTTTGACGCTTTGCTCGTGAACTGCCTGTGCTGTCCGGGCTTCAGCCATCTCTTCTAGCTGAACCCTTAGCGGGTCTCTCTCAAGCTCATCGATTTTCTGTTTAAGCGCCTTCATCTCCTCCCGCATCTGTCCATGCTCTCGCTGTTCAACCCTCTCGAAGGCGGATTCAAGCCTTTCCGCTATGTTACCCAGTTGTCTTGCAGTTTCTTTGTACATCTCAGTGTTCCGATCTGCAATCCCCTTAAAGGCTTCTGCCGTTGTTCCGCTTACCTTTTCATAAGTGCTTTTCAATAAACTTATTGCATCCTGAAGCCTCCCCGAATATTCATCGTAAAGCTTCTCCCGTAGCTCCCTAGAATCGGCATCTTGCTTGTTTCTAACGCTCTCTATTTTATCCTCTAATCCTTGAAGGTGTTTTGTCCTTTCTTCCAGCATGGCCAACTGCGTTAAGATAGCACTGTTACCCTGTAAACTCAGAAATTTGAGGATGTTCCGTTTCCGTTTACTAACATAAAACGCTATCCCTGCGATCGCTGAGATAATCAGTAACCACACCCACATCGCTAATCTTCCCACTTATTCGTCTTGTTTGTCTTATTATGAGACGAATAAGTATATAAGCATTTCGCTTAAAATAAGATTTATAATCATAACAAGACATCTAGTAATGTAGTGATTGGGTTGGATAAGAAAACATGGTCAACAAGACTTGACGCAGAAACAGAAAGAGAAATCAAAACCCTTATAGAAAAATCAGGGTTGAAAGAGGCCGAAATTTTACGTAGATTAATTGTAATTGGATTAAAAAGTGTGAAAGAACCGGCCGACCTGCTAAAAATTTGATTTTAGGTCCAGCGAACATTCTTCCGAAGGCGTTATCTTCGTCACTAGTCGCGAGAATTTTTAGGTAGCGTATGGTGCGCTCAGGTCGGTGCTGATAGCGTTACGTCCTTTGAAAAGGGAAGTGGTGGATCTTCGAAAAGTGCTTGCAGACAAGAGGGTTTAAGAAGCAATCAAGGACGCTTATCGATACAAGGAGCACATCAAAAAATAAGAACAAAAAGCTGGGAGGATCGTCCCAACGCCAAGGGCATAACTCAAGATGCCGATGACTTGGACGATTGCCTAAAGGAATGCTTGAAAGAATTACAACGGCGCATTGGTAGTGCGGTTCAAGAGATCGAAGGCGAGAATGTAAACTAATTCGGTTTTGACACCCGAAAAACAAATTATAGGGCGTAGTACGTCTTAGAGAATAGTGGTAAGGAAAGAGAGTGAACCGTGAATGAAGCGTTTGAATAGGGTATTAGTTAAACGAGCAGACTTGCCTAAAAATCTAGGAGGGGCGTGGGGAGAGGACCTTTACGTGTGCGGTCTTTGTGCGTTGGATTTTCTAAATCACCAACTTATTGACCCAGGGGTTATATACATCGAGATTCATCCCTTAGAGGAGGTTGATGAAAAGTTTGCCGATGAGAATAATCTTTACGTTGTTCGTGAAAGTGGAGACCACAAATGCGGAGTGATTCTTGACGAACGCTCTGAGCAGTGTGAAAGAAAAGCAACTGTTGCCCTAACTGTTTGGAGACCATGTTAAGGTGAGGAATAATGCGCGTTTCCTTCACCTTTATTCAGCGGTGGGGTTTCTGAAGCAGCGCTTTAAAGGTTTCATACCATAAGATTCAACTCGTTGTGATGCTTCCAGTTGTGGTTGTTAAAGCGATCCCGCTTTGACAGTTGGAGCATTGCTTTAAGTATCGCTCTTGGGCACCATTATGAAAGGGAGACTCAAAGAAATTAGAGAGTTAGAGAAAGAAATCGCAGAATTAGAAGCCGCATGCTACGTTGAAGAGTAATTTTTCTCCATTCGATGCGATTTTAGCCTTCAGCTTTTGTTGAACTCCTTGACAGACAAATAATGGTGATCAAAGTTGTTCTATTTCCTGTAGGTGTCGCAATAGCTTTAAGCCTTTCTCCGTTGGTTGGTAAACGGTTCTTATTGGTCGGGAGTCTATTACTGTGCGTTTGATCAAGCCCATCTTTGATAGACCTCGAACGATCAAGGTTACGGTTGCACGGCTTTGAACAATACGATTCTCTAGGTCATATTTCAAAATCTCAGCGTAGTGCGCGGATCCCTTCTCGCAGATGAACTCTAACGTTTCATAGAAACCCTTTTTCGACATCTTCCTCAAAAGATCCGTGAAAGCCTTGCGCTTGCCTCTATCCATCTGTCCTTGCCCGTATGTGGGTATAGGAGCAGTCATGATAAGTTGTAAGCATATAAATGCAAATCTAAGACTTCATTTTGTAATCCATACTCTCTATTCATAATCCTTAAACCTTGCCCTAAATTTACATAACTCTTTTGGGTGGTAAGGTTGAAAGAGAACAGTCGATTAAAGAGTGCCTTAGTTGTGTGCATCGTTGTAACAATTTTGCTTGCTGGATCAAACGTTTGGCTCTTTATTAGAGCCTCGAGCACAGAGGCCCATTTAGACGCACTACGCCGCGAGCATAGCAGGTTAATCGCTGAGTATAACAACCTGGGTAATCGTTACAGAGAACTGGAGAGTACGTGCGAGACTCTAAGGACAAGTTATGATTCGCTCCAAAGCGAACATGCTACGCTGGAGGTAAGCTATCGGAATCTCCAAAGCGAATACTCTAGCTTCCGTAATCGTTATGATGAATTGCAGCAGAACTATGAGATACTAAAAGGCGATTACCAAGCATTACTGGATCAGTACAATACACTGCTCGCGGAGGTCGCGGAATACGAGAGTCTGCAACAAGACTATGAGACGCTATACTCAGAATTCACAGCGCTATCTTCAGCTTACAAGACTTTGGAGTCGCAAATGGAAATTTTACGGCAAATTGCTGAGGAAAATAAGTTCATGTTCTATTATGCGTCGTTGGCAAAACAGCGATATGGTATTGATGATTTAGAAGAATACCTAGAGAGATGGCAATGGAGTGAAGGTTCTTACGTAGAAGGTGTTTTTGATTGCAGTGAGATGAGCGCATATATGGAGTGGAGACTTGAAAATGAGGGATACCACACCTACATAGTATGCGGAGAAGCTCCTTGGGGTGGAGAGCACCATGCATGGTTGCTTGTTGAGACAAGTGCTGGATATTACATGCCGGTCGAAGCAACCACATTTGATTTAGTTAAATGGGATAACCCATACTTTGATAACTACTTCAAGTACGACCACATATTTGAAACCATTCAAGACGCGTTAGAGTATAATTACGAAGAATATGATTGGTGGGATTGATGTAAATTCATGTGTATGTCGTTGCAGCCGATGGAGACTCGCCCGAGCGATAATTTATACCGCCTGACTGTCAGTCTTACCATTCACTAGCTCCCTCCTCATCATGACCTTCAAGGCCGTGCTCAGCTCCCAGCTCTATTCCTGATCGATGGGCCTTAGCTTCAAAACCTTGTTCTCGGGGTCTATCTCAACCGTGATCTCCCCGTCCTCTTTGAAGGGGAACTGGCTGTCTAGGATGATGTCTGCGGGGATGTAGATCCTGGCGCCTCCCCTCATGGTCTTCTTGGGAAGCCATATTCTGCCCTTAGACTTGAGAACCATTTTCACACCCATGGGTACAACATCTCATTCAGTATTTTAGCCGATATGTGAGGGGTAATGACACGTATGTTTATATAGATGCTGTGAACAAAGTTGAGAACATAGGGTTGGATGGTGAGAATGGGAGGTGGGTACATGAGACTGATCGGTTGGGGACTACTCATCTTCATCACCAGCGGCCTAGTCTGGGCCATATCGTCCTTTGGAGATGCCTCTCAGCAGCTTACAGAGAAGGCGGTAACCGCAGCGCCGTGGGTCTACCTCTCAAGGGCCATCTTCTTCAGCCTGCCAGTGGCCATCGTGACGGAGATAGTGCGCCTGCGTGGGCGAAGACAGAGAAGGGAATAAACGAGGAAGTGAAACCGTGACTAAGAACCAAACGGTTAAGACCAAACTCGTCGAGCAGTTAAGGGAAGCGGGCTACAGCGACCAGGCGATCCGTCACATCTTAAGGTGGTATGGGAGGTAAATCCATGCAGGTGAAAAAGCTAGCCTTCATTGTGGCCCGGCTCGTTGAGGAGGAGGAAGCCTATGAGGGCAAGACCAACCATGACGTGGAGAAGGAGATCCTCGAGGAGATGCCGGCCATCCCATACGTGGCTAAAATAGACAAGGTCACCGTCCTCGACTGCTGAACAAGGCCTCCTTAAAGCTGTGTCACTCGAGATGATTTCCCCGGGGCTACCATTACATGTGTAACAGAATACTTCCCACAATTTTTGCGTCGCTACTTGGAGAAAAAGAAAGAATGAAAATGTTGAGATCGTTGCAGATACTTATAGTTTATCGAATAAGACTGAAAGTTTAAATAAACTATACGTCGGTGGAGATATCCCCCGCTAAATCCCCCTTTTTTTCTGTTTTCGTTCGTTATATCAATCATGTACCGCAGTTCTTAAAATTTTCCCGGGAAAATCCGTTTGCTATTACGGTTATTTTGATGGTGCCCGGCTTTCCAATGTCACCTGGTTTCCCCTTGTCTTTTCTCAGAAGATGCTAGAACTAAGCTTAAATTGTTAAGGAATATAATCTTAAGACGGTGATATAAATGACTGAGTTTAAAGTCATTGAGGTATTTGACGGTGATACCTTTAAGGTTGAGTCTGGATGGAAATGGGGCGACAAAACCGGTGAAGTTGTTCGTCCAACTGGATACGATGCTCCGGAAGAGGGAGAAAAAGGGTTTGAGGAAGCGAAACGAAAACTTGCAAACTTGATTCTAAACAAAAAAGTTGACATAAGGAATCCTAAGACGATAGATGATCATGGGAGATTAGTAGCGGATGTTTATTACGAAGGAAAGAATCTCGCTGAATATTTTCCCGAGTACAAGATTTAATCGCACCTCTATAAGACCTTCAAGCTCTTCTACTACATCTTATCATGACTATGCTGAATCAATGTAACCTATTCTATCTACCGAGCAATATTTTTTCCAGTAGATAACTCATAATTTCTTCTGAGATCGAAAACAAAAATTTTGCATCATCAACGTTTATTCTTTCTCGTCTATGCACCGGTTTTGCAGAAAGATAACTATAAATCCACTCGTATAAGAAATTACGGATCACTTCATACATACATTTATCGATGTAACCAAGTTCTTTAAGAGTATCCAAATCCTTTGGTATACTATTCTTTGGTTCGCCTCCTCTTCTTCTTACAGATTCGCTAATAAAATCTTTTAATGCTTCTCTCAGATCCGTCAAACCATCTTCTGTATCGCCTCTTTCAATTTTTATTCTCCCTTGTCCTAGTAACTTGGCAATTTTATCAAAGCCAAATTTTTCAAGTTTTTCCAGAGTAGGTGTCCTAGTGTACTCTGCTATGGCTTTTGGTTTTTCTAATATTATGGCTCCTACACCTCGCATAACTTCCTCAATAAAATGTCTGTTGCTTTCAATTATGTTGCTATAATCAAATTCATCAAGGGATGGTTTTTTACCTAAGCTTCTTATTTTGAAAAGTATAGCAGGTTCTGAGCGAATAGCGATTATGAAGCCTTCTCTATCCTTTTGTTTGCTAGGAATGATAGAAAAATTTACTTTAAATGACACATCATCTCTAGTTCTCGTTAACGCATTCGAGTATTTTCGCCAGTTTATTTCTTCTTCGCTCACTAAACCAAGAGATTTTTTTATTTTTAGAGTTAGGGGGATTTCCCTAAAAGGAGAAATTAAATAAAAGCTCGTTGTGAGAAATCTATCACGAAAAAATATTGTTGTAAGGTCTTGTGGTTCGTATCCTGCACGACTCATAAACTCGGTAAGTAAATTTTTAAGTCCATCAATACTTTTGAGGTCTATACTAGATGGAATAAAGCATTTACCTTCAACTATCAAATTTTCCACTCTAATCATTTCATTCACTTTCGATGTTCTATCCAAATTCTCTATGGTTAATTTTTAAACTATAAATGCTATTAAGGTTAATTCTTTTTACACATAATTTATATAACATCAAATTGTGCTTGTCCTATCGATCTAGTCTACATGGCAGACTCAAACCATCACCCAGAGCTTTTACCTCCTTACACACACTGCAGGGATATGTTGAAATCATTTTCTCCCGCCAGACCACCCCTTCCAAGATGTTGTATACTTGGTATGTTAAGGGCTCCCTTCGCTTCTCAAACCCGGTTAACAAGTCAATAAATTCAGTTACAGCTAGCGAGGTGACAACACCATTTAATGAGATTACAGATGGATCGGCTATCTCCTCTCCTGAAATATAGCCAGATTGATCGCTTTCTTGTTGAAGTGCCTCCGGCGTTAAAATACCCATACAAGCAAGACATGGTCCATCTGGTAGAATTAACATGACACGGCCAGCAGCGGATCTAATATCCCCGCTCCCAGAAGACTGAATATCGATACCGATATCTATCAGCGGGATAAGATACTGGAAAGCTATTCTATTCAAAACCAGTCTGCTGCTAAGGTTATCCGTGCAGCAGAAGATTACATCCACGTCCCTCAGCTTAAGGGCTGCTGAAAGATTGTTTACTGAATTTTTTAACGCTTTTACTTCAATCCCCGGGTTTATTTCTTTTCCAAGTCTTTCCATGACTTCAACTTTCGGTTTTCCCTTTATCGAATCATCGGGCCTTGAGCCAACGATTCTAGACCGGTTGCTTTCTTCAACATAGTCATCATCTATAATAACAAATTTTTTAACTCCTAAGTGAACGAGCTGTTGAAATACTTGAGAGCCTATTCCGCCAAGACCTACGATTGCAACTTCGGTCCTTTGAATTTTCTCCTGCCCGCTTTCTCCAAAGGCTAAGATTTGTCTATCGTGCATTTTGTAGAGCTTTGTCTTGGGCTCGAACCCCGGGTAAATTTTCTTTAGAGGATGACCAATTACCTCTATCAAATCAACTGGTTCCCCCTTTCCGTTTTCCCAAATTCTCGCGTCCACGCCTGATCGCCCAAAAACCATTGTTGCGTGCGGTCTTCCCTTTACTCTCTGTTGTATTTTAGGCATAAGCAGTTCATCTCCATAGTCATCGATAGAAGAAAAACCAACAGCAACATTGGAAAACGGATGGCTGTGAGCGGAAATCACTGAAAGCTCTTGGAGTCTGGCACGCTTTATTATGGGCATCATGAAGTCAGGGTCTATTTTTAGGTAGGCATATCCTTTTTCAAGAAATCCATTTTTTGGAACGGGTATCACTTCACGAACTAAAAGGTTTATCGCTTCATCTGATTCACTCACACCTGCGAGGAAGAAAGCAGCTTCCTCTTGACCATTTTGAAGTAGACAACTGCATGCGCTTTCAAAGTCGCTTTCAGTGAAGGTTATCACCCTTTTCATGGGCGATTCTCCTCAAAGAATTTCTCTATCAGTTTAACCCACTTCCATAGATTCTCCCTCGAAGAGTTCCAAGAGCCAGGACTATAGCAGTATCCAGTCCAGTTTTGACCATCCAACTGCGCAGAGAATCCGCTGGGCATAGCTTGAGGATATCCAGCTGGAAGCGTGAACAGGATGCTGGTTTTCTCCCTTCCCCAATGGGATGGCAGTCTAAAGTTTTTTATCAGCACCTGTATCGAACCGTTGGGTTGCAGGTTAACCTCAAGGTCTGGGTAATCCTGCTTGACCCTCTCAATCTGCTCTTTTACGCTTTCCAGCATCGTATTCATCCTCTGATACCCGGGGGAAGATCGTAGAGTTTGTCGCCATTCTTCAGTGTGATAGTCGTCTCGGGCGTTATGAGCTCGTCTTGGCGGGGTCCCGGCACTTCTCTGTATAACCGGTTTTGCGCTGGTACCTTCAGATATTCCCTCAACTCTGCGCCAGTCCATGTCTTTTTCGGAAGCACCATTTTTTGATCGTTGAAGAAGATGACTACCTCTTCTCTTCCCTTTTGCTCGGCGGGTTCCATAGGTACACCTCCTGATGAAGGGATAGGGGAAAAGCTGAAAATAAGGATTTTTTTCCACGTTTGAAGAAAAATATATTTTAAAAACAGAGTGGGTAAACTTACAGTGGCTGCTTAGAGGAAAAATGAGAGACTGTGGAATGTCAAGGGTAACACAACTTTTCAGAAAGTTTGGAAGCAGATTGATGGAAGTACTTCAATTTAAGGACGTGCATTGCTTTGTCTTTCTCTATCTCTTTGAACGAAAGGTATTTGCAAAAGACCCAAAGCATTCTGCTTATGATATCTACAAAGCTCTGAATTCGCAGATCCCTTCGTTTCCCCTATACAAACGCAAAAGTATCTCTCAAAGGAGCGTATCCGAAGCTTTAGACAGGCTTGTCGGCTTAGGCTTCGTCAACAGAGAGTTCGTAAAGGAATCTGAGAAGTTCCATAAAAAGTTGAAAAAACCGGGGCGCCCACCTGTATGCTTGTATGAGGCCAAGAGCATCCAAGAGGTGATAGAAAAAATTAAGTGGGAAATCAGAGAAAAAGAGCGTAGATGTATGGAGGTACTCGATTCATTAAGTGTTATCGAGGAAGCAGCCGAAACCGTGTAAGGAGGTAAGATAAGTAAATGTCTAGTTTATCGTTTCTGCAAACTGTGATCCCGTTGTATTTCGTCTATCTCTCCAACTGCCTTCTGAAAGGTCGTACAAGACTGCAAAAGCTTACGTTTCTGTTTCAGATGAAGTCAGGCGTAGAAGTAGATTATCAATTCGAGAAAGGACACTATGGACCGTGTTCCTATAAGCTCTATTCGATCATCGACAATCTCTCAACTATGGGTTTATTGTCTGAGAAAAAAGAGAGAACGCCTTCTGGAAATGTTGTGGTTTATTATGAGTTGACGCCTTCTGGAAAGTCTTTGCTAAACTTTGCCGATGAGAGAAAAATACTAACTGCAACGATTCGCAAAAGCATGGAAAGAATATATGAAGAGTATGGTACTTTGCCGATAATCGACCTCGTGCGAAGAGTTTATACGGAATTCCCTGAATGGACTGAAAAAAGCGAGCTACTTACCTTTTAGACCTTCCCTCTTTTTTGCACATGAACCTACTATTTCAAGCTGTTTTGTAGATATCCTCAGCAAACTCAGTTTTTCCCTGAAGCATATTTATTAATGTCTGAAAATATCCATTTTTTAGATGTGAGAATGTGGATTATGAAGAGTTAAGGCCTCTCGTATTGGAAGCTCTTAAGCAGACACCGGAAACGCAAGTCACAAATTTGCTTAATACAGTTGAAAATCTCGTACTATCAAAAGGATTTTACTTTGGAGCAACTCCATGGGGTTATCTCGGACAAGTTACAAAGCACAAAATGCCTCAAGAGGACCGTGAAAAGGTTAGGGAGATAATTGGTGAATTTGTTGTAGAAGGCATTTTGACATGGGGGATAAATGAACTCTACCCTGGACCACCTTTTCTCAAAGTGACTAAATACGGTCTAGATTGCCTTTCAGCTGGGGAGATACTTCCACATGACCCTGATGGTTATTTGAAATATTTGCGTAATGAAATCCCAACAATAGACGAAACGATACTGACTTATGTGACTGAAAGTTTACAGACATTTCTTAGAGGCAACTTGCTAGCGTCCACTGTGATGCTCGGAGGTGCATCAGAAAAGGCAGTTTTACTTCTCATAGAATCCTTTACCAAAGCCATGTCAGACCCAGATGAAAAACGGCAATTTGAGCGCGGAATAGAAAGAGTCGGCATCCTTAGAAAGTTTCAAGAATTTAGAAAAAAGCTTGATTCAATCAAAGGCGAACTCCCTCGGTCGTTTTCTGATGATTTAGATATACAGCTGGATGGAATCTTCAATCTGATTCGTAATTGTAGAAATGATGTAGGACATCCCACGGGACGAAAGATTGAAAGAAGATTAGCTTTTGCCAACTTACAGCTCTTCATACCATATTGCAAGCGCATTTACGATCTTATTGAATACTTCAGTCAAAATCAGATATGACAAGAAAAAGAACTTCAATTCGAACTCTCGGTCTTTTTATGATATATTACCTTCATTTTTAGATTGGCATCATTAAGGATCGTAGGTAAACTCTCGAAGGTCTTTCTTTGCCTAAGAAAATTTCTTCATTAAGTTTGCGTTCTGATCTAATCTTATCAAGAAATGAGTAGACCCTCATACCAATTTTTTCTTTGCGAATCGATTCCGATATTTCTTCCCAAGAATGTAGTTTAATATCTCTCTTCACGAATTCAGAGAGTATCGAGCATGTTCGCAAAGCTTTATCAAGAATTATCAAATGAACTTGTTGGTCATTGATTTGTCCTACATCAAGAGGGTTCAGCAATAATGTGTTTCCAAGAAAATTGGGAGAGCTTTTTGAGAGTTCATTCATGTCTGCAATAGTTGGTAAAGCATAAAAAACGCAATCTGGCGGGCTTGTTAGAAATGCTGAAATGAACAACATGTTGTGTTGGTTTCGATGGGCATTGTTATTGAAGTTGAAAAAATAGATTTGGCCGTTCTTTTTGATGGCTTTCTTGAATTGTAAGGCTAACATTAGGGGATTGCCTGGTACTCTAATCGATGCATCCATTCCTGTTGTACTTTCATGTTTGAGGGAAAAGCCGTAGAGATAAGCGACCGAACTAAAGTTGTTCTGTATATCTTCTAACATGTTTTTCAGTATGTTCAATTCAAGTGTCTTCTCAGTTAGTGGAAAGCTCATACTGCGATGCCTCTCTCAAACTTTTAAGGAAATTCTCTCGTGTGATAATTATAACATTTTCGGGAGCACTTCTGGTTTTGCGCACTCGCTCTAGAAATTCTAGATATTTTCTAATTTTCACAAACGAGCTGAATACTTGATCACTAGAGGCCACTATTATTCCTATCTTACCCAATGCAGAGGCATTGATTAGGCTCCCCATCCTATGTTTCCTAGAGTTTTTGTTTTCGACTTCTATCACAATGAAGCAGCGCGGATTTTCATTGGGCTCTAGAGCTCTGTCTTTCATATCACTTCTCGATTTTAATAATTCCAATAATCTTTTGTATTTTCGAAGGGATTCTTCAATCAGTCTATTGTTATAATCAATGTTTGCATCAACATTGAACGGGCCGACACCGAAATCCACGCGGGGGCAGTATAATTCTCTTGTGTACGCGTCTTCCGAATTCTTAGCAACATCCCATTCTTTGAATACATTATCATCGCCAAACAATCGTTTAAGCTGAGCAAACATCTCATTTTGATCTGAGACAGGATTTTCCTTAATCTTCATGGTTTTTTCCCCTCTTTTTCATTAGTTTCTGACCATATTCATCAGCGTAGAGTTGTGCGTAAGGTTGTCACACGCTTTTCTTCCCAACTTCTAAAGTCCTCCGGTTTACTCCTCCAGAAAACTTGCCATGCTTCGTTCAACATTGCCCTAATTTCATTGTTGTTAGTATCTGTCAAGATCTCATGAGAAACTATGGAGAATGCTGACTGTCTTAGCCCGTCTAATGTTAGTTTGGTTATGTCACTAAGTAGACTTTCTGGATAGGCATATTGATACTCTGTCGGAGGAGTACCCCAATATGCAGCCAACTTGGACCATCTTGAACTGATTTTTTCCGCCTCTTTATCAAAACCTAAATTTCTAAGACCGTGGATCAGAATCCTCATCCTTGACTCGTCAGAAGGATGTGTTTGCTTTTGCAATATGGATAATTCATGTATATCATCAGATCGCTTTATCGTCAAATGTAGATGTGACCATGCGTAAGCAGGTCCAACAGTGCAAAGAGCGAATAAGTCGCAAAAAAATTCATTGATCCATGATTTCCACTGAGAGTGAATCCATTCAACAATCATTGGGATTTCGGGCGGTCCGATTTCCCTTCGCTTGCTTTTCAAAAGTCGGTTGTAGTGATCGGTTACTTTAGAAAATGCTAAGCAATAATTATCCCTGACTGCCTCCAGCCTCAAAACTGACTCCATATTTACTAGAACGCAATGGCCTAACTCATGGTAGAGATCAGGCAGATGCAGTAGAAATTCCGACTCGCTCAATGGAGCGAAGATGACATTGGTGAAAAGATGAGAGAAATAATGCTCAGTCGCAGTGCAGCAAACCGAGGGAGGGTTGAACGGCAAATCTATTTCTTGGTGAATCCTGAAGACTAATTTGTTCAGAAAGCCACCTTCAGGTGTTTGATGGTAAAGTGCTGGGATTCCGAAATACTCAACTGATGAAATATATCTTGCGCAAACCCTCATTTCCCTGAATATGTCTCTCAAATCATTCTCTTCCCTGTTATGAAGTTCCTTTTGCAATTCCTTCAACATGAGAACTTGGCTATCAAGAATCTCGGTACATCTTTCAGCCAGACCAGAGAGTTCTGAATACTCAAGAGGGTAATGTATCAGTTTCTTCAATGCGAGCGCTCGATTTATTTGTTCGACAACAAGCGACTCCAGATAATCTTTCATACTCGCCCACTCATTCTTCGGAAAAGGTTGGCGCACTCCGTATCTATGGCATCTGCAACATCATTCAGTATCTTGAAATCGTTTTCAGTGATGTTCGTATTTCCAGAAATGAATTTTGCAGTAAGTTGAATGATTAGTTCCCTGTATCGTTGCCAATCTTTTGCACGTCTTTGTTGTAGAATCTCAACAATGCCCCGCTCGTCAAAGTTTATTGTTTCAGAAAGTCGACCATTCAACATTTCTGCAATGGGTTTCAGCACAAACAGCAATTTTTCTATCTGGCTCTGGGTTTCTGTAGAATCCCTCTGAACGTTTGGCCGTTTGAAATATCTCAAAGCTTCATCGAATTGTCTAAGCGAATTGGTGCTGTAATGGAACCTAGACGCGAACAATCCCAAATTGCTCATTCTTCCTCCTCCTCTAGGAACTTCAGTTTATCTTCCTCGTATTCGCCAGCCAGCTCTCTTAATCGGATGTCAGTCATCTTTATTGAGATAGGAAGCCTTGAACAGTAATCGGGCTTCGTCCAAGTAAGGTTAGCTAATGCGAACACGTCTTCAAGAATTAACTTGAAGTCCATATTACCTTCAACCTTGGTGACCTGAATGGGTTTTGTTGTCCCATAATACCAGAAGGGTCGACCTGTTGTACATAGGAATGCATTGTTATGAAATTTAACATATGTCCCCATCTTGGGATTCTCGGTTCTTTCCTGCATAGAGCCTTGAAGTGTTATGATATCAAAAAATCTCACCGGAACGCGCGAAGTCTTTTTTATCTCAACGAAGTTGCAATTGTAGTCTTTCTCTATGATCCCCTCTTTTGCCAACCTATTTAGCGCTTCTTTTATTCCCTTGATCTCTCCCGAATATAGCATGCCATCCCTGTGTATTGTAATGTCGCGAATTTTGATGGTCTCTTCCTCAAATTCTCTCTTCAAGTAATTGTAAATTATAGTCGAAACTTGGGCTTTGCCCAACTGCTCTTTTTGGTCTGAATCACTTGTTCTAAAACAGAAGGTTCGTCCATCTTTGAAAATTAACATGAATCCTGCTGTGTTGTTCTTCACATCTAGTCCAATGATGAGGTCGCTATTTAGTGGTCTAGATAAGACGAACGGCCAGCAATGGTTGAGTAACAATATTTTGTTCAGGACAACATTTTCTAGATAACCTCTAAACTTCTTCGCCAGCTTCTCGTCATCAATCATCTGCCAATTTGCTTGTCCATTTTCCGATGGGACATTGACGTAACTTACTGATGGAACCTCTGTGTGGGAAACTGAAACATAAATACCTTTTTTCCGAAATTCGCGCATTAAAAGGTTCGCGAGCTCGTCCTCCTTGTCTTTCCTTTTCGGATTGAGCCTTGGTATAATCACAAGACCGTACCCAGAGTAGAAAAAGCTACTACCTATTGATTGCATTACGGATTGCAATATTTCGTTGCCAAGAGTATAGATAGATTGCGGAACTGAGTCATCATAGGTAATGAGCGTGGGGTCATATTGAAATTCTCCGTTTGGAGAGTATAATCTCTTAAATTGCCTTTTAAGATCGTCCAAGTATCGTGGTCCGAAGGTTTCATACATGGATTTTGGCATCACCAGATATTGACGGTCAAGAGGTTTCTTTACGAAAAAACCAGCGTCTGTAGAATGCAGTAGACTCCATTTTGATGAACCGAAGTCTTCCAGTGTAGCGTAGATTACACCATCAGCCTGCCTTAGGGAAAGTATCTTTCCCCCACCGAACTCGAGGTCGGGGGGCGTAAGTATATCACAATCAACTTTTAACATGTGACTTGATAGTATTATGGAGATTCCTTGGAAATTCCAGCCCCTTAGACACGTTTGTACAACAAATTCGATTTCTCGTCTCCTTCTATGCGGTGGCATTATGGTTTTTGAATGATATCCGCTTACTGCCGGATGATCTGTAGCATAGGTAAGTCTGCATAGCGCCGAGGGTACACGCTTTACGATACCTAAGCTTGTCTGATAGGTCAACACCGTACAATCCCTAGGCAACCTTCGGAGAGCTTGGGGTTTGTCCCCTTTGGTCTTGCTATGGATGTAATCAAATAACGAAGAACCATCGGGCATTCTCTCTTCGCTAACATTCAGGCCACTAATACTATCTATGCGAATCTCATACCAACGGTGTCCAAACTCATAAATGCACCTTTTTCCTTTGTATCTTCTGAAGTCATCTGGAGTTATTCGTGCAGGCAAGTAACGTCTTGAAGCGTACTTCCTCGTAATGTCAACACAAACTCCGATTTTGTTTCCGGGCAAGAGTATTAGCCTGATCTTAAAGCCTCTGTACATGGCGACATCAGGTGATCTGAAGTCAGGGTCAGGGTCCTTGTAGAAGTATGGCATGCCTGCTGAGGGTCGCCACAACGAAGAAATGTCATGAAGCTGCCCATCGAGGTAAAACTGAAGGAATCTAATTGCTATATTGGTATCAGTTTCTGTCAAGCGTCCGTAATCAAGTTCCCTTTCTACTCCTGTGGGTTCGATTAAAGCCTCTGCCCCCACAAGAGGTAATCTAGGCGGCAAATCAGGAGATCCTGCTGGCTGAGCTATGAATAATTCTTCACCCTCTTTTACTGTAGTGCAAGGGGACTTTGTTATTCTACTGAGACGGTCGCTAAGAAGCTGTGCATTTTTGTCAAAATCTTCAGTTTGGGGTAAAATTCCTTTAACCTTGAACAGACTGTATTTGATCTTAATTTTGTCTAGATTCTCTATCAAGTATATGTTTAGTAGAGTCATTATGCCAGCTCCTTCCAACAAATTTTCCTAAATTTACATCTCATGCAAACGTCTGGCGATTTCGCTGTAGGTAAAAGATCAATGAGAAGTTTAGGTTTGTTGTTACCGTTCATTATTTGTCGCATGCGAATGGAGGATATGTATATATAGTCCTCAATATCAATAACATCGTCTTGGGTAAGAAAATAGCGGAGTTCTTGGTTTCGCAGAAGCTGGAATTCGATAAGGTCTATTTTCGTCGGGTTGCCCAGAGTTGTTCGCCACTCAGCAGGGAAATCTTTGTGTGGGGTAACTCGAGACAAGGCAACACCATACAAGCCAAGCTGCAGCCAATGTTCCCTATGGTTCAGAGCCTGTACTTTCCAATCGACAATGACGGGCGGCTTGCTTCTGAAGAATGCAATCAAATCGGGAGTGCACTTGACGGTCACGCCCGCAAACGGGAATTGTAAAGTTCTCTGAGCAATAAGGTGCAAACCATCTTCAGCAATCTCATGGATAAGGTGTGAATTAAGAAGATTGATCAACGAACTCTTGACTTCCTCGTTAGCCTGTTGAATGGTTTCGTCACTGAGACTGCCATTGTACTCTAACTCGAACAAGGCGCAATAATCGCGCGTATCAGGTTTTGCTCCGTTTACACCATTGTTTCTATACAAATGTGCCTTGGCAAAAGTCAGCTGCGCTCCCATCAACCAATTCGCATAGGCTAGAACTTCACCTAAATCTATTTGCTCATGTCTATTCAGCTTTGGAACCACAAATCTGGTTATGACTTGATCTACGAGTTTGCCTCTCCAAGAGTGCACACTTTGCAGATGCTTCAATATGTACGCCTCCTTTCGTTCAGGTTCTCCCGCTTTCGAATTTGCAAATGCTGCCTCGTAATACCATTTTTTGGGACATTGTGCGAACACCCTTGAGGCACTGATAGACCATTTCATCTTTTCATTCTCCTCGATTTCAAGAACTGGATGAATTCTGATACCCTTTCCCTTTCATCTGGAGTTAAATCGTCGAGACTGCTCCGTACCCTAAAAGTAGGAGTCAACTTCTCCTTCTCTGTAGGAAACGGATATCCAGCAAGCGTCATCAAATGTTCATAGGATATCCCATAACACTCTGCTAATTTGTGTAAGACTGAAGGCGAAGGATGGAGTATTTTATTATTTTCCAATTGACTAAGGTAAGCATTCGAGATTCCAGTCTTTTCTTCAACCATCCTTAATGTAAGATTCTGTTGTTTCCTTATTTGTTTTAAATAAGATCCTAACATATTGCTCACGTTACTAAATATGAATAAACAAGTATTTAAAGGTTAAGTTTATCAAGCAAAATCTAAGTACGCTTAGCACTTTGACCAAACACTAGACCTATATGATATCGGATCTAAAAGAAGAAGGGATGAAGATTTGTTAAACTCGTAAGCTAATGGTCGTGAGTAACTTTATTCTTCTTTTTCTTCCAGAACACTTGCTCCGATTTGATTCAAGGTTTCTTTTATTTTAAGGTCTAAGGTATCTCTGCTAATTCCCTGCTCAGACTGCGCCTCGATTTTAACTTCCAATGATATTTGAGCACCCTCACGACTTAGTGGCGTAAAGACTCCACGTACTAGGTCCGAGAGTTTGTCCCATGGAACCCTTGCTCTTAGTGCAATTTTTCTTATAATCCCTTCAGGGGCAACCCTTGGTCCTGGAATTCCCACTGTTACAGTTGGAGGTACTCCTATACCAACTGGTACTCCTATTTCTTCCTTCATTTTTTGCGCAATTTCTTTTCTCACTATAAAAGCTTCCGCTGACACCTCCATTGAGGATATTATTTCTGCATACCGAACCTTGTCATTAACCAAAAGCCCAAATGTTCCATTTTGAACTGCCTCAGTCACTGCATTTCTAAGGACATGTTCACCCTCAAGTATAGGCAGTTCCGGGAACTTCAGAAAGGCTTCCCATACCTCAGCAACGGTTTTACGTTCATCCTCCTTAGAAAATGTTCTCTCAAACAGTACCTTCGGAGAGATCTTGTCTAGCATTACTTCTTGGTCTTTGAGATAGTCTTTAGTCCTCGCGGTGAGACTTGGCTTTTCACCAACAGTAGGAATGCCCAGGTCAAATGCTTTGGTTCCATCTTTTGAAGCTTTGGCCATATGTCGATACAGTGAAAGAATCTTAATTGGTATGGCAGAATCAGTATCCTTCAGCTTCTGCTCTACCCGCTCTCTATCTTCTTCTGTCAGTCTTTTCATGGTTTCTTTATCCGTCTTTATTGTATTAAGCGCGAGAAAGCGGCGTATGGTCCTCTTGAACCCTTCATACTCGTTTGGGTCGGTTATTAAGAACATCAGTGTGTTTTTGTATGTTCTAAATCCGGTCGAGTACTTATTGATGATATCTGCGATGAACTCCTCTGTTAGAGGGTCTTCTACCATGTAGTAATGCGACAGAACTATGAGTTTTAGCTTCTTATTATCTGGTATATCACTGTTCAACTTTGGCCAGATAAATACATCAAAATCCGTGCCGGCAATCTTCTCAATTCTCTTTCTAATCTCTTCTACTATGTCATCATCCTTAACAGCTTCTTCTTTATCTATGATAACCCGATTAAGGCCAACTATTTTGCTGAAATAATAGAGGTTCCTCTCAAAATGAAGGAACCATAGTTCATCTTCAAGCCTTCTAACCGCATCCGCTACAATAGCTGGAGGTATTCCTTCACGTAAAAATGCTTGCCTAAGCCTTTGGGCAGTTACTCCCTTTCTTTCTCCGCCGCTAAAGGAGTAGAAGAATATTGAGGTAGCAAGACCTGTTGCCACTCTGAATCTTGCATACTCAGTTCCCATTTCCCTGTCTATTCTTGGGGCTTTCGCGGTTGGTCCATCAATGTCTGATGCTATGACTCCTTCGAATTCGTTACCTATATGCTTGATAAACTCCCTTCTTATGGTTGGGTTTCCAAGGTTTATGTGGGCTGGCTGTATAAGCGGTGCTGGGTGCTCCTTTTTATAAAGGTCTGCCACAACTTCTGCTAAGAGTCTTAAAACACCCCTAGTTCTTTGGAAAGTAGGTATGGTTCCCCATCTTTCAAAGAGAATATCTATTGTTTCTGGATGGAATGGGTATGCTCTTACAATCCTTTCTCTGTAACCAACCTCCTTACATTCAGGTGGAATATCTTCGCCAAGCTTTTGATAAATGTTAAAATACTCCTCTGCAACCACTCTGTGAGCTTTTATGTCTCCAAGTTCTTCAAAAAGTCGTTTTCTTATAATCTCATAGATTTCTTCACCTTCCACAGGAGTATAGATTTTTTCCACTCTTCCAAATATTTTCTGAAGTTCTGACAGAATTCTCTCTGCTTTTTCAGCCTCCTCAAACCCTTCTGTGACACTTGACGGAAGAGTAGCAATCAATGCGCAGTTGTCACTAATTGCAACAGCTTCTGTAAGCGATTTTAGAAATGTTAGGACTTGGCCTTTTAATGTGCCTTCTTCAACTTTTACTCCCATGGTTCTTACGATGTATTGCAGAAGTTCATCAATCAGTATTAGAACTGGCTGGTTTTTCGAAAGCAAATCAGATATTTTCTCTTTTCCTGGAGAAACTCTCTTTTTATCATATTCCTCCATGAGCTTATAATTTCCAAGCTGGTGCGCTATCTCTCCCCATAAGGTTCTGCCTTTCAACGGATCTGCATATTCACCCACAAAAACAACAACTTTTGTGTTAGGAATTTTTTCAAGTTTGTTCTCTTTCAAAATGTTTTTAATCACATCAAGGTGTGCAATCCTTTCCCTATATTTGAAAGTGTGATACAAAGCAAGCAGGGCATGAGTTTTACCGCCTCCAAAGGGCGTTTGTATCTGAATGACGGTATCACCCTTTCCTTTGCCTGAAAGCCTAGATATCACAGTTCCAATAATGTTTGTTAACCCAGCTGTAAAGTAGGTCTTCCTAAAGAAAGTTTCAGGGTCTCTATAGTCTATAGGTCCTTTATCTTGAGCCACATCTCCAAGGCTAGCTGCAAAAACAGCTTCATCCAGTCTCCCTTCTCTAATGTCCTTATGAGGAACTACATCCTGCAACCAAGGTTTCATACTCATCTAACTACTCTCCACAAATTCAAGTAAGGTCCGCTTCCTTTTTCTTGCTTCCCTAATGTAAGTTTCTTTACCATAAAGAAATCCTTGAAGTAGTTGTCTCTCCTTATCACCTTCTGGGAGAATTTCTGAAAGAGCTTGGGCTGTCTGCCAGAAAATTTCGTTTCTTGCATATCCTGTCTCATGCAAGATTTCCTTAATTTTTTCTCTTTCTCCTCGTTCCCATGAAATTAAAACACGGTGAAGAACATCTGTCATAGATGTGAATTTTGTCTTTTTCATAAAAGAGGGATCCTTTGCTCTTTCCTTAGGATCCAGAACTCGAATGAATTCTTTCTCCTTCTTAACCAATTCTCCACGGTCCCATATATCAGTAAGTTCAACACCCATCGGTCGCGAAAGTTTTATTGCGTCGTCAAAATGTACTTTAGCATTGCCAAAAGTCCACCTCCAAAGTAGATAGAAGCGAGTTTCACTATCAACGCCACCAAGGTCAGCGTTCTTCAACACTCTTTCCAAGGCGAACTCGCTAACGATTTTTCTTACATACTCTAATAATTCTTGAACAGTAACTTCTTCACCAGAAAGTTTCTCTACTTTGGAATATTTACCAAATACTTCCACGGCAGGACCTATTGCGCTGACAAAGAAGTCAGCACCGCTTATTCCTTGTTCCCAAAACTGTGTGAGCTTTTCTTTAATTCTTTCTTCAATTTTGTCTCTTATGTCGTTAAAGTACGCAGTTTGTTGTTTTGTGCGTTTTCTGCACACCATGTAAACAGAGGAGGCGAGAGCTGCAGTCTGTTGAGCCAATAGGCGGGCTTTCATTTCTGTGTGAATTGGCCAAGAAGCTGTTAGCACGAGGCCGGATTTCAATAAGCTATTGATTATAGTTTCCCATGCATCGGTGGACTTATGAGCAAAGACGATAGTAGCAATTCCCTCAGGCTTTAAAACCCGATAAATCTCATGAAAGGCTTTAGTAAGCGTTTCCTCAAAGAAACTGGCATTTTTTCCTCGTGCAGGGTCCTGGATAATTTCTTGTGACTTCGGCGTTAATGGAGTAGCAAATATTTCAGGATAGACCTCACCAACTGCTCTCTTTAACCAAACATAAAAGAAATCCGAAAGATCACCGTATGCCACGTTGTCATAGTACGGAGGATCGGTAATTACTGCATTGAAAAAGTTATCTTTGTAAGGTAATCTGGTAGCTGTGCCTTCATTAATATGCCCTACGTTGGAATAATCGATTATTGATGCTTCTATTACCCTTAATGCTTGTCTTGACATGCTTTTCCATGTACCTGTTAGTATAGGTGAGAAGGGATTTAGTTCCGCATAATCCCATGCCATAGGTATTGCTTGTCTCGCAAAGGTATTAGGCACGAACTCCCACTGCGGATGCCACCGACAAATCGTGGTTAGGAAATCGGAAACCCTGCTCAAAGTTAGGGCCAGATACGAGATTATCGTCTTAGCATATTCTTCCTCATAACCCTCTTCAATCATCTTCTCGTATGACAGTTTAATCTTATCCACGAATGTTATTAGCCCAAGTTTCTGTCTGCTATTAAATAAATCGCCCCACTTGGACATCCCATAGAGTAAAACACGAAATCCCGAGAAACCCCGTACTCGCTCTTGTGGCAGTGACTCGTCGGGTATTGGATTAAAATTCCACTTCCACTTCTTAACTTTTTCTCCTAGAAAGTTTTCTGCTTTTTTGAAAACTTCTATGTCATTTTCAGATGCGATACGGTATGTTTTGCCTTCCTTTTGGTTATGTAAAACTACCACAACCAATCTCTGCCCCATTCTTCCCTCTCTTGCTTCCTTCCTTACAGTCTCACCATCTATGCCCGCCTCACAAACTGGACAGCGAACCGTTGCCCTCCTGGTGGTTCCAACAGATGGATCAAAATCTATCTCCTTCCCTTGAGCTATCTTGAAATTTATCTTTTTATTCTTTTTATCCACGACCATCTTTAGGGCTATTTTCCTGTTTTCTTTCCTTGCTAACCAGAATTGCCTAATTAACGGAATTTCGGCATTACATGAAGGGTTCTGACATCTTATAGTTCTTGTCCAGATATAGCTTACAGGGACATACTTTACTCCACCTTTATCAGAAAGAGCCTTTTGTAAAGTAATAGTTTCCTCGGGATAAAATCTTCCTATTTCCCTTCTTGCCTCACTATAAACCCAGTCCCTCCATCTTTTGACATCCTTAACGAGTTTCTCACCATACTTCTGAGGGTAGTCCAAAACTGCTTTGAGTATTAGCACTGCTACAGGGTTCAATTCTAGCGCGTAGGTTTCACAACCAAGCCTTAACGCCTCTAAAGGAATAGCTCCACCACCTGCAAAACAATCTAAAACCTTAGGCGATCTTCCTCCAAAGGAATCCAAAATTTCTTTCCTTGCATTTTCTATCAAACGTTTATTCAGAGAGTTTTCCCATTTCGAAAGTTCGGCGACAAACTCAAGCTTTCTCCTCAGTTCATCATGATTCTTGGGTGTGGGAACTAAGGCAGCAAAAGTAGTTGCTCTGGACGCAGCTAAAGGACGGCGGGCCCACCAAATATGAAGAGCAGAAATATGCCCACGTCGTATGTTTTTCTCTCTTACTGATTCCTCACTTACTTCTTTTAATGGAAAATCCTCTTCGAGTAATCTTTTCATAAAAATCAACTCAGTAACCCTAAAATCTTCTGTCGATTCTCAACACCAAACCTTGCAACCCCTTTTCGCCGTGTGAATATGAAGCTTTCCGGAAATCGCCTAGCCAATTCATTGATCATTACTTTACCTGTAGAAATCACACACCATTTCGTTTCTATTCGTAATATTTTCGTATGATAAAAATGGATAAATTTTTTCAATTTTTCCGTGCATAATGAGATTATCAGTACATCTTTTCCATCAATCCATTTGTCAAAATCCAAAGACTCTTTAACTGTTTTGGGATGGGTCAGTTCATAAGGCGAGATTCTGAAATTCTCGGAAATGAATAAGTTCCTATCAAGATATAATACTACAGAAACATTCCCTTTAGAAGATAATTCATGGGCTAATGTATTTACCTCCTGAAAATTTCCTCCAAGGAAATCCAAGAACGGCTGTTTTTTGTTCTGAAACTCTTTCGGTAATTGGTCGTATTGAACTTGAAAAACTCGATTCTTTGAGGTCATTTTAAAGGTTTTGGAGGGATCTGTCACTATTCCTATTGATTTTTTGTCTCCCATTTAACCACCTATTCTTTCCCTCTTAGCTACATTTTTCCAGTCAGTTACAATATATCGAACAACCTCTATTTCCTCCTCTGGTTTCAGTTTCTCTGCTGGATTTTGTATTGTATAAAGCTCTGGTTCTTTACCTGCATTTACAATCACGTAAAGCCAATATTCGTTTCCAAGCCTATGAGCCATTAGCCATTCATTTGGCGTAAGTGCTATCTTGCCTTCTCGTGCCCTCGCTTTGACCTCTATGTATCTAAAGATTTCATCTGATGACTTAGAGCGTATGTCAAAACCTAAGTTCTGAGCAGATACGTCCTCTGGATTTCTTCTTTGAGCCAATTCAAATTCCATCACTATACGCATACCAATCTCTTCTATCTCCTTGTCTTCTTTTAACATGTCGTCTGTAGGAATCTTAGGAATCACAGATACCACACCAAGAATCTTTGGTGGCGATGGCAAAAGGTTGATTTCTGATTCTATCTGCTTTTCAAGCTGGGCCTTCTTTCTCTCTAGTTCTTCCCGATTTCTCCTTTCATTCAGAATTGTAACCTCTGGAATTGCTTCGCCCTTTGCCTTCCTCGTCTCATAATCTAGCAATTTACTTTCAGATTGGAGAATGAGTTCTTGAAGAGACCTTATTCCATACTTTCTTTTTATTTCCGCATCATGCTCTCTTTGCCTTTTCAATTCCTCAAGATATTGTGGCAAAACCTTTTCTACGGCAAAGGCAAGTATAAGATCTTCATTGAGTTCTAAGTTTTGAACTTCTTTAATTGCTGATGCATGATGAGGTTTCATGTCCCAGAGAATTGACGGAGAAACTTGCCTTATGTTGTTTTTAACATCCTGGTATAACGCAAAAATCCTTTTCCCTGCAACAGATCCACTTCCATCGTTTATCTGTCCTTCCATGAACCAGATGAAACCGTTCATGCTTCCTGAAGGATCTAAAAAGACCGAACCTTTCTCAACCTCATCTCTGTATTCTTCAAATATCCTCTCTACAACAGCCTCGAGAAGCGGATGACCCGGAGCCACAAATTCTGCCTGGCCTTTAAATGCCTGCTCCTTCTCAAACGAAAACTTGTTGTATTCCCTGAAAACTGGCCCAAACCTTATGCTAAATTCAAACGGCAAATTCCTAAACTGATAAGGAACATTGGGTATCCTGCAAAAGCCATCCCTTCTCTTTTCTACTTCAACACCCATCTTCTTCGAGGCCTTAAGAAAGAACTTCTCTATGTATTCTGGCACAAGCCTATTCTCTTTTGCAATTCTAGCTTCACCTAATAGGCGACTTAGGTCTATGTGCTTTGTTGCTAGGCCCTCGAGGCTGGCCTCCTTTACCCTTTTGATGGCCTCTTCATCCGTAATCCTTTCAAAGTCCTTTAGTATGTCGTCCATAGACCTTTTGTTTGTTATCGCCTCTATGATGAGGTCTTGAAGATTTTTCCCCGGTAGAACATCGCCTATCACATCAAAAACCCTATCGCTTCCCAGATGCATCCTAATGATGTCAAGTTTGCTGAACAGTTTCTCAAGAATCCTGCCCTCCCTCGTATCAACTGCTACAAGGTTGTGGATATGTGCTTCATACTGCTGCCCATACCTATGTATCCTTCCCATTCGCTGCTCAAGTCTGTTCGGATTCCATGGGATATCATAATTAACCATGAGCCAGCAGAACTGAAGGTTTATTCCCTCTCCTCCAGCTTCTGTAGAAACCATTATCTGAGCTTTCTCTTTAAACTCATGCTCTGCACCTATTCTTCTGTCAAGATTTAATGCACCGTGAATGTAGGTTACAGAGTATCCCCAGCTACGGATTTTTTCAACAAGATATTCTAGAGTATCCCTAGATTCAGTAAAAATTAGTAGCTTCTCCCCGTTCTTTCCTAACCTCTCTTCATCCATCACTTTCTTGAGCTCAACGAGTTTTGTCTCAATCTCTTTTTTCTCAGCTTCTTTTGCCAATTTAATGAGTTCATTGAGTTTTTCGATCTCCTCTTTAAGCTCTTCAAGGGTTTCAGCGGAAGTGAGCTTTTCCAGCAGCTCGTCCTCTTTTCTCCACCTCTCCACCTCAGGGGAGTCTTCTAAAGCTTCCTCGTCGATATAGCCTATCTCGGATATTATTTTTCCTTGTTCATGCAGTTCCTTGAGCCTGTCCCTTCTTCTTTCCAGAGACCTCCTTATTGCCCTTAAACTCGAAGCTAAACGTCTTTGAAGAATTAAAAGAGCAAAAGCAACGTTTCTTTTGTCCTTTTGCATGGCTTTGTTCCAAGATTTCTCCACATATTCTGTCACGGCGTTGTAGAGTCGTTTTTCATCGTCACTCAAACGATACTTTACTGTTATTACTTTCCTTGGAGGGAATATGGGTGTCCTATCAAAGTTCTTTAAATCTTCTTTTAGGCGCCTGAGAAAGAGAGGATTGTCCTTGTTTTTTATGGATTCTGCGAGCATCTCATTTGTTGCAAAAAACCCGGGTTCAAGTAGATCTAAGAATAGCCTGAAATTGCTCGGATCTCCTCTATGTGGAGTTGCTGTGAGAAAGAGTAGAAAATTGCAATTTCTTGACAGAAGTGCTCCAAGCTTGTATCTTTGTGTTTCTTTCCTCTTTCCGCCATATTCGTAAGCTGCAAACTTATGGGCTTCGTCTACTATCACCAGGTCCCACCTGGCTTCGGCCAAGCTTGACACAACATCTTCCTGCTTGGCAAAATCCATCGAAGTGATTGCTTGGCTCTCATCCTGCCATACGTTTCGACCCCATGAAGCATCCATCACCCCTCTGTCGATGACCCTGAAAGTTTCACTGAACTTTTCTTTCATCTCTCGGAGCCACTGATCCCTTAGGTGACCAGGTATAACGATTAGGGTTCTATCAACCAATCCTCTTTGCTTTAGCTCTTTGAGTATTAGCCCAGCCATGATGGTCTTGCCAGCCCCGGGGTCGTCGGCGATAAGAAACCTAATTCTCGGGTGCTTCAGGATATAATAATAGACTCCATCGATTTGGTGAGGTAAGGGATCTATCTGGGAAACGTTAACAGCATACAAAGGGTCGAATTGATAAGCGAATCGAATTCTCTTTCCTTCCATAGATAGAAAGAACGCCTCTGCATCGCCCGAGAAATCCTTTTTTCTTAACTCAACTCTCCTAATTTTGATTAGATCATTTTGTGTTAGAATTCTAGAGTAAAAGCGCTCAGGGGGTTTTAAACCTACAGCACGTACCTCGATACCAGTACCAATTTGTCTTGAGGAGATAACTTTTACGCGTTCAGGCCAAAAAGGACCTTCCAGAACGCTCTCTGGCTTCAGAAGTGTTTGACTTGAATCTGATTTTTCTTCTTTCATGTCTTACTCACTTATTCTTGGATTCATTAAAATAGACCTTGGCTGGTCCAATCTTCTTTGACTTAATATAACCATGGTCCTCCAAAGCTTTCAAATAACCAGAAAGAAAAGTTCTGTTAACCTCCAGCTGGTTAGCCATTTCTTTAACGCTTTGACCTGGGTCTTCTTTTAACAATCCTACTATCTTATCGGCGAGGCAGCGGCTTTTTGGCATTTTCGCAACCAAAATAAATTAGACTTTTGGGTTTTTATGCTTTTGCATATGTTAACTGAAGTGTTAACTATTGTGTTACTCCCTACTCGCCTATCCCCCTTGGCCACGGATCATCCTTCATCCAAATATTTGACAAGTTAACGTTATATCATCAATTCCAACTATTTTATGTAGATTTGCGGAACGTGAGTCTATGGTTGAGTTGACTGATGAACAGAAGAACAAATTTCAAGCCTTAGCCGATGAATTCAAAGAAAAGTACTTGGAGACCGAACAAGGCAAAAGGCATCTGGAGTCTTATGATAAGGAAAGAAAAGAGGTTAAGGAAATATTTAAGGAAATCAAAGAAAAACACGAAAAAGACGGGGACATCACCGAAGAAGTTCTGCGGCGTCTTCTTCCGCACAGCGACACCAAATACACCAGAGAAAAAGGTTACAGAGCAAGCACATGGCCGGCTGTAACCAAGGACGTAAAAACGTGGTTTGAACACGCCGGTTGGCAGAAAAAGGAAAACTGGCCCAAAGTTGCCGACAGCATATTCAAGTTGGTAGTTGGACTAACAAAGGATAGGGATGTCAAGCACATTGAGGAATTTGTGAAAACAGAATACAGTAAAGGATTTCAGGCCGGCATGGTTTCCCCTATACTCTACTGCCTTGATCCAAACCTCTTGGTGATAAACAGCAAAACCGTGGATACTGTAAATTACATACTAAACGAGGAGGTCACCGACAATAAACTTGAGAATTATCTTGGAAACATTAAAGTAATCAGCGAGCTATTGAAAGAATCCGGTATAGAACTTTTTGAATCTTATGATGTGTTTGACGCCTTTTGTCACTGGATGTGTACAAGAAGATTAGGTGGTTATGCAAGGTTTGAAAAGGAGATAGAAGAGCTTCCTACATTTGAGGAAAGAATCGAGGTATCAAAACTGAGTCATTGGGACGTGATGGGGGTTCTTATCAAATTGGGTAATAGACTGGGCTATAAGACGTACGTTGCAAATCCGTCGAAAAAATACAAAGGTCAGAAGCTTGGAGAAATTGCAAAATTGCCCCACATCCCAGAGAAATTTAGGGGAATAAGGCGCATAGAAAAAGTTGATGTCATATGGTTTGCAGATAAGCCCCCGTATCACCTCTTTGAAGTTGAAGATAAGGGCACTATGAGAGAGGCGTTGCACAGGCTTTATCAAGCTTTAGGCTTGGATGCTAAATTCTTCATAGTTTCCCCTGTTCAGAACCGTCCTAAATTCGAGAAGTGGATTAACACAGAACCGTATGTTAACATTAAAGAAAAATATCACTTCAGGTCGTACGAAGACCTTGTAAAATTCTTTGAAGAGGCTGAAACTTACCACAAGTTAAGAGAAGGTTTCTTGGAAATGTGATGAATATGAGCCCCATTCAGAAAAAATTTCGTTTCGTCAAATTACGCCTTTTTCTGGAGAAGTTAGGCTTTCGCCTTTGGGGCGATCACTACCACTGCATAAGTTGCGGTTGTTTTACACCAAAAAAGAGCGCGAAAGTTTCAGGATACTATTCAGAGCATTCACTGCGCCACATACACTGCCCTAAATGCGAAAAGATAATCTATGTACCATGATTAACGCGTTAAATCTACAATTTCTCAGACTTCTGTTCCAAACACATCTCCTTGATTGTTTTCGCAAACGCACATTATCTTAATGTCTCGCAAGCTAGTTGTTCAAGTCTCATTAGGTCTTCTTCTGTTAGTCTCGCTAAGCTATCTACAAAGTTACTGTTCCAAAGCCCAGACCATCTAACCTTTTCACTCCAAGCAAAATTTCCCAGCCATTTTTCAGACAGCTATAGTTGCGATATACTCTATATACAAGTCTGAATTACCAATTGAAAACCTAAACATTTTATATTTGTTTTCGTAAACTTAGGGTATAGGAAAGACAAAATGAGAAGTAAAGTCAAGTCACATCAGAAGATTTTGTTAGTTGTTGCAATATATGTCGGCCTGGTGTCAACTCTCTTTCTTGGTGGAGTTCTTGGGTTCGTATCTGATGTTTGTATTCACGAGATTGGTCATTACACCTTCGCTTATGTGTTTAACAAAACTGCAATCTACAGTTTTGAGTGTTCTCCCTATGAAACACTACTAGGAATTTTCAATCTCTCAAACACCACTCAGAAATATGCAGTTGAATATAAGAGTCCTATAGTTGAGGTATTCAAGCCCTACCAAATACCATTTGTTGTTCTGGGTGGACTTGCATTTGAGATGATTGCATTTTACTTCTTGGCAAGATACAGCCACAAATTACTTACAAGATGGAAAGGTGATTTGACAATTAAAACAGCTTTGTGTTTGTCTTTCTTTTCCGGGTTGCTGATTGCATTTTCTGTTATGTTATATGGCTGGACCATGGATGGGAAATTTATCGTCTCAGTTTTTATAGAATGTGTTCAGGCAAGACTTTTGGTTATGTTTTTAGGAGTGGTAGTCGTTGTTTTTTATTATTTCTACTTCGCATGGAGCTTTTGGATAAAATATCTTTCCATGATTAAACAGTATTTCAGCAGGCTTAGAGATTTATGACAAATTTGCAAGGAAGTCTATTCTTTCTCCACAACCTTCTTAGAGCAAAAATGAAAACAATTACCAAAATCCCAAAGAGATTCTTAAATCTCAGTATAAAAAGACGAACTGTCAGTGTGCTGTCTCTTTCAGCATTCTCAGCATTCTTCTCGAATTCACGAGCATCGCATGGTCATTGTTGAAGAATACGTAAGCCTTTTCTGGTGTTTACGGTGGACAGGATAATTTATCCCAATATGGACCAAGCCTTCGAAAAGCTGTCTGTGGATTTGGGGGCATCTGGTTTAACATGTTTCAGAGACCAATAGGTGGCATAGACTTCCGCAAGTTTCATCATAACAACATCAATTCTGCCGATCTTTTGGGGCGCGAAAAAATCGCCAAGCTCTTCCTCCGGCTCTTCAACTTCCTCCTCGATTCTCTTAACATCCATCAAAGATTCCGTCGAAATCAAGAAAATCTCCGAAAGCGGAACTGGAATTAACGCCATGACATTGTTTCTCAAAATTTCCCCTTCCAACAGCCTAGGTCTCGACTCATCAGAATCAAGATTCAATTCATATACTAATGGAGTTGCCAACACATAGAAAGCAATGCACCCTCTGCGCGCTCTTTCATATTTAGTGCCGTCGATCGCCACGATCTTTATCTTACTCTTATTAAAAAACTCCTTAAGTTCTTTAACGGCACCTTCTTTGTCATGCTTGAGCGTAAAATATAATCTTTTAGAAACATCTGATAAAGCTTGACAGCGGTTTCCGCTCTGTCCCCTTTTAAGTCAAAGTATTGTTTAGCAGTATCCCTAAGACTGCCAACCAATCTCAAATCTTCACGAACAATTCTTGACATAATCAAACTCTAATTAACAGGAGAGAAGAAGTAAATATAGACCTTGCTCTACTTCAAATAGGTAACCAGTCTCTTCTATGGATTTACACTCCATCAATCTACAACCCACTGGAAAGTCTACTTCACCAACGTCATCTTATATTTTCTAAAGATAACGCATCCTATGATGGATATCGTTCGCATGCATTTTCGACAAATATAACCATTAATCATTTCTCCCTTAGCTTTGAACCTTACATGGCCAGAGCCCTTGAATGTCTCTAGGGCATTTCCACACACCTCACACTTGACAGTTGCCTTCATTCTTTCCACTCCGTTTTTTCTCTCTCGTACCGTGACTAGTTAGCAAATACCACGGAAAGCGTTACAACTTACTTAAACTTGAAAGAACAATTTAATTTTATGAAGTAATGATTCAGTTTTTAAAAAATGGACATGCGATAGAAAAAGAATTTGTTAGTCCCCAATATTGATCTACAAACGTCCGAATTCCCATTTTTTGGGTATTTATTTCTCGTTCATAAAGGTTAATTTGCGAGTGATTCTTAGTCCACTCTTGGAGAATATTCACTGATGAAGAAGGTCAGAGTTGAACCTGAAGAAGGATCAGAGGCGCAGGAAGAAGAAAAATATTGTTGCGAGGTCTGCGGAAAGCCGATTTCTGAGGATGAATACGAGTCTTATGATGGAATGTGCTGGGAATGCTGGGACGACCAAATGACCGAAGAATGCGAATTCGAAGAAGGCATAATCTAAACGGAATAAGAAACAGTTTAGAAACGTGAACATGAAATGGTCAAGTGCACAGATTGCGGAAAGGAAATCCCCGAAGGCCACGAGTTATACTGCGACATGTGTGGAGGTCCACTCTGCGAAGAATGCGGAACCATCGGACTATGTTCCACGTGCGCCGAACTCTGGGAATCAGAAATATATTTAGAGGACATGGAAGCAGAAGAAGAATAGCGAAAACACAAAATAGGGAAAATTGCGTGGGCATCCCCAGCTATGGTAGTTCATATCCAACGACCGCAGTTTGAGCACTTCATTCCAAGCATCGGTTTCACTTTCACCTAGGAGTCTGTCGATTCATAGAATACTTTTCAACCAAATCCTTATGAGTTGCGGATTCGTCTTTTCCTAACCCTCATGCGTCGTGACCACGTTGCCCAGAGAACCTAATACGGTGCTTTCATTCGGCATCCCCAGGATAGATGAGACTTTTCCCGGCTTTCAAAGGGGCGAGTTTGCGGTTTTGTTCGGACATCCCATTTCCAAGATGCTATCACTTCTTCTGGGTGTCCGTTGTCAGTTGCCTATTAAAAAGGGCGGACTCAACTCTCGAGTCGTTTACATTGATGGCGGAAACACCTTCGATCCGTACGCTGTTTCGGCCATCGCTCAAGAATACGGTTCGGAGCCAAAGTCTGTGCTGGAAAAGATTTTCATCTCGAGAGCTTTCACGGCATATCAACTAACTGCCTTGGTTTTTGAAAAGTTGGAGGAAACCATGAAAAGATACAGATCCAAACTTGTGGTTATTTCAGACATAACCGGGCTTTTCCTTGATCGCGACGTGCCTAAAACAGAGGGTAGGGACATCTTCCTCAAAATGACTCAACATCTCTCGGAAGTTGCCTCCAGAAGGCGAGCTATCGTTGTCGCTTCGCATTTTCCACGACCTTATTCCAGCAGAAGCCCCTTTCTGGAATCGGTTTTATTTGGAAGGGCGAGCACCGTGATAAGGCTCAAAGAAGCTAGGGGTGTCTTAAAGTTCGCTCTGGAGGGTCACCTGAGCGTTAAGCCGTTTACCATCGATTTTCCCTCTAACGCGGTCACGATGGACATGTTCATGGAGGCGTAAATGAATGGGGAGAACCGTTCCTTCGTATCGCCAAGCTTTAGAGAGCGAAATTGAGAAGTGGAAGGGCTTCAGAAAGGGGCTGAGAGGCAAGGACGCTGAGGCCTTCGATCGGATGATGAACGCCTGCAGAATGTTTGCGTCGGCTGGAAGCATGGCTACGAGACCAGTCTTGCTTGAAGCCATGTTCATGTCAATCCTGCTCCACCAAGAGAAGACCCTAACGGAGATCAGAGAGAAACTTGACAAACTGGAAAAACGGCTTAGCCAGCCTTAAGCCCCTTCGAGGATGGCTGCTCAACGTCTATCCTTCCAGTCCCGGCGAAATGACAGTCTGGATCATAACGGAGAACGGCGAACGAGTAAGGCTCACGGACAAGTTCCAGCCCAAGATTTATGTTTCAGGTAAGATGGCGAACCTGTCTAAGCTAACTGACCAGCTAGCAACTAGCAAATCTGTGGCCAGCTGGCAATACGTCGAAAAGTTCGCTGATTTCATGGAAAACAAGAGGTCAAAGGTTTTAGAGATCACCACAACGGATTGCCGTAGGATACCTTACTTTGCTCGTAAACTGTTGAGGCTGGGAGGATACAAAAAGTTTAGGCTTCACAACGTGGACGTTCCAGACGCCCAAGCGTATCTTTATGACAGGGACATCTTCCCGCTTGCGCATTTGGGAGTGTCAGTTCAGGGCGATAGGCTTGCCTACTGGCTGTTGGATTCTGTAGAAAACGTGGACTATACGATTCCCCCTCTTCGACTGATGGGAATGCAGGTCAAAATAGCCACAGACCGGCCTATTCCGAGCTTCGATGATCCGATCGGCTCCATCATCCTTGAATGCAATGGAGAAAGCATCGTCATTGAAAATGGGGATGAAAGTGAGAAGATCCTCAAAATGGTCGAAGAGATCAAGAAGAAAGACCCTGACGTTATCTTCACTCGAGGAGGAGACTCGTTTCTTTTCCCCTACCTTGCCCGTAGGGCGCTAGTGAACGGTGTCCTCAACCAGCTAGTTCTGGGAAGAGAGGATGTTCCTCTTAAGGCTAAGAAAAAGCATGGAATCACCTTCTTCTCCTATGGAAGGGTCTACTTTAAGGCACCCATGCGCAGGCTTTACGGAAGAATCCACGTCGATGAGGAGAACACGTTCATTTATTCCGCGTGCGGGCTCGACGGATTAATCGAAGTATCGAGGACATGCAGGGTTCCATTGCATAGGGCTGCTAGGGCTTCGATTGGAACCATAATGTCCTCACTACAGCTCTATCAAGCTGTTAACGACGACATTCTTATTCCTTGGAAGAAGAGGGAACCCGAGGCGTTCAAGTCAGCCTGGGAGCTGCTGGTCGCAGACAGGGGAGGCTTCATTTTCGAGCCCAAGCTGGGCATACACGATGGAATCGCTGAAGTCGACTTCTCTTCCATGTACCCAACGTTAATGGCGAAGCGCAACATCTCAGCCGAAACCGTGCTCTGCAAATGTTGCCCAGACTCAGGGTTAAGAGTTCCCGAGCTCGGATACAACGTTTGTGAGAAGCGGGAGGGAATCGTACCCCGAACCCTAAAGATGATCTTGAAGAAGCGGGCCACCTATAAGCGCTTGAGAGATGAGGCTGAAGACCCTAAGCTGAGGCAGCTCTACAATCGTAGACAGGATGCCTTGAAGTGGATTCTGGTAACTTGTTTTGGTTATCTTGGTTACAAGAATGCTCGTTTTGGTAAGGTTGACGCTCATATTGCGGTTTGTGCCTTTGCCAGGGATGCCTTGCTGAAGACCGTGCGCATGGCTGAGGAGAGGGGAATTGAGATAGTTCACGGTATAGTTGACTCCCTTTGGCTCAAGAAGGATGGAGCATCTCCGAGAGAGTATGTTGAACTCTGTCGTGCTGTTTCCAAAGAAATCGGCGTACAGTTAAACGTTGAAGGCAGATATCGATGGATCGTGTTTCTGCCGTCCAGAATGCATGTGGAAGTGCCTGTTCTCAACCGATACTATGGGGTGTTCGAATCTGGCAAGGTCAAGGTGAGGGGCATTGAGGCGGTGAGAAGGGACACTCCGCCCTTCATCAAGAGGGCTCAGATGGACATGATAAGGGTTCTAGCGAAGGCCCCGAACTCAGAGGCGTTTGTAGAGAGGATTCCTGAGTCATTGGAAGTTTTGCGAAGCTACGTGGAAAGGCTGAGGAGGGGAGATGTTGATGTGCAAGATTTGATCATTGCGAAGCAGCTGTCTATGCATCCAGAGAGATACGCTCACGACGTTTTTCAAGCCATAGTTGCCAAGCAGCTGATGAAGGAGGGCATAGAAATCTCTGGGGGCCAAACAGTTCGGTACTTAATAACCGATGCTAACAACAAAAGGCCCAGCAGGCGTGTGAAAGCGGCGGAACTCATTAACGCGGAAACCCGGTTTGATGCTGAAAAGTACGTAGACATGCTAGTTCTCGCGGCCACAAACATCCTGAGTCCATTTGGATACTCTCAGGACCAGTTGACAGATCACGTACTCTATGGTGAAAAGCAAACGATGCTCGAGTCCGCTTTAAGAACATCGTAACATCACAAAACCGCTGTCTTCGTCTTTCTGGCTCTCCCAATTCGCAATTACTCTTGAAGGCTCGTTAAGGGGTAGCTTGATAGACTCCCTTGGATGAACGAGTGGGGTCTTATAGGCTGCGTGTGGCGTTCCTTGAGGTCCAGAGGCACCCTAGGGGCCCCTTTCCATCCTCCTAAACCTCTTGGAAGCACTTTCTGGAAGCTTTGGAAGACTCTGTGCGGCTTGTCCAAGAAGCTGTTGCAGAAAGCGTGGAAGACCCCACAACCCCTTTTTTCTTCGAAGAATGCGTCGTCTCGTTTTCTCTTCCTAGTTGTCATTCGATCTTGAGAGGGACGCGCTGCGGGGTAACGAGGGGTCAGACTCCCAGCTTTGGTATGTAGGCTAGGTATGCCCTCCTCAGTTCCTCCTTGTCTATGTGGTGGTAGATGTCTATGGCTTCCCCTCTTTTGTCTCCTCGGAGCTCCTTTACGTATTCTCTTGGCATGCCGTTTCTCAAGAGCCAGGTGGTGAACCAGTGCCTGAAGCAATGTGGTCCAAAGTGGTCCTCCAGCTTGGGCGATTCTGGGTTGTGGAAGCCTAAGCGCCTAGCATATTTAACAATGGCTGTGTAAAGCCCGTTTCGATCAAGTCTGTTTAGACTTTGATAGCTTACGAACAAAGCTTTAGTTCTTGGATTGAGTTTCTCCCTAATCCTAAGCCACCTTCTGAGCACGACTGCACATTCATCGTCGAAGAAGACAACCCTGTTGCTTCTCTTCGGAGTTGGCTTTAAGGTTAGGGAGTAGTCTTCCCAATGGATGTCGTCAACATCAAGTTTCAGCAACTCACTTCTTCTTATCCCGGTTTTAGCAAACAGGACGGCTATGGCCTTATCCCGTGGGTCCATTATTGAGTCCACCAGCTTGCTCATCTCTTCTATACTTAGAAGCTTCCTCTCAGGGTCTTCGTAGCCGTCCTTATATCGCCGCAGATACCTTTTTCTGAATGGCAACACTATGTTGGTGCTTACGAGTCCTTCAAAAGCGAGGAAGTCGTAAAGGGCTGACAACGCAGAGAAATAATTCTCCACAGTTTTATGCTTCACGTTCCTCTCATAAAGAATGTGTTGGAGGAAATCCTTGAGCACGTGGGTGTCTGCGGCGTCCACATCTACTCCTTTGTTTAAGAGGAACCCTGCGAATATGAAAAGGCTGGACCTATATCGCCTCACACTCTCACCAGTCATGCCTCTTAGCTTGCAGTCCCTGCAGAAATCTTCAATAAGCTGTCCAAGGTCTTGAACCTGCTTTAGCGTCAGCCTTTCCACCTCCAGCCCCTTCCCTTATACTCCAACAATCCGTAGCTCTCCAGAGCTTCAAGTTGCTTGCTCACCGCCTTCACTAAATCGCTGTCAGAAGGATCTATGTTCAAATGAGCTAGGATCTGCTCTTGAGTGTAAGAACCCCCTTTTCTAAGCAACTCAATAAGATCTTTATCAAATCTCCTGACCCCTTCAAAAGCTTCCTCAAGGAAAGGCTGAGCCCTATAACGCCTAAGCTCGTTGTCCAGATTCTTAACAAGCCTCTTTAAGAACCTGTTTTCATTCCTTTCCTTCTTCAGCTCCTCCTCGGTATCCCTTAATCTTTTGATGAGTTCCGCTCTGCTGAGATATCCTTCTTCACCCTCTTCCCTCCTAATCGACTCCTCAACTCTCTCGATAACAAATTTTGAAATAGAGACACCGCCCTTCTCAGCCCTACGTTTCCAATCCTCGACCATTTCTAATGATGGCAAGTAAACATAGACAGCTCTCTCTTTAATCGTCTCAGTTTTATGCCTAGGCGTATCTCCCATGAAATGCACCTAAGTAAGAATGGCGACTAGAGGATTTAAAGTTTACTAGTAAATTGGTGCGGGGGGTGGGATTTGAACCCACGAACCCCTACGGGACAGGCTCCTGAAGCAACCACGTGTCTTGACAACACTCTGCGCCTTTGACCTGGCTCGGCGACCCCCGCTCTACCTTGACCTTCCAC
>Ga0315312_1000558_pt1 | contig 41242 bp, 41 predicted proteins | sample TDP7_MG_FD_203629 | JGI IMG/M metagenome (GOLD analysis project Ga0315312, IMG submission 203629) | Freshwater sediment microbial communities from Lake Towuti, South Sulawesi, Indonesia - TDP7 | ecosystem: Environmental > Aquatic > Freshwater > Lake > Sediment | place: Indonesia: South Sulawesi... | reverse complement strand
TCAGCATCCTCGCAACCTCCTTGGGTTTGTGGCCTCTCTTTCGCAGGAGCCAGTACCCGTAAGCGTTGTTATGGTTTCGCCATGCATCCCTTTGCCTCTCAAGCAAATACTCTAGAATTTCTTCTTTGGGGTAGACTGCTATGCGTGAATCAAAGGACGCGGTTAGGGGTTTCCTGAAGAGCTTTAGGGTGTTTAACGAGAAGGAGCTGGATGCGATGCCTGCGAGGATCGAGTTGATTTTTTCAACCCTTCGCCTGAAGGGTGCGGCGTACAAAAAGAGCACATTAAGTTCGTCGCTGGCCACGTAAACCAGGGCTGGGTTGAAACCGCTTTGAAACAAGGCTTTCGCGGAGGCCCCTAAACACTGGGCGAATCTTTTGTCGAAGGGCTTCTCGGCTCCGACCGTCTCGGAGACTGCTTGAAAGCGCCTCCCATCCAGTCGAACAAAGAAGGGAGTATCCGGTGGAATCCGAAGCTGAGAGAAAACTTCGTGTTCCGAATGGTTAGAGCCCTTATTCCAGGATGATCCTTGCATCGACCGTCTTCGCACCCTTTTCATAGACCATGATGGGATTCAGGTCAAGCTCCTTGATTTGCGGGTGGTCCATCACTAACCTTGAGGTGTTTAGCAGAATCTGCACGATGGCGTCGATGTCTGCGGGAGGCTGACCACGATAACCCCTAAGAATCGGGTACGCTTTCACCTCGGTGATCATCTCTTGAGCGTCTAGCTCCGTGATGGGGGCGATCCTAAAGGTCACATCCTTGAGAGCCTCCACAAAGATTCCTCCAAGCCCAAACATCAAGGCCGGGCCGAACTGGGGGTCCTTGGTGGCTCCCACGATGACTTCAGTGGATGAGGGCGCCATCTCTTGGACAAGAACGCCCACAATTCTGGCGTCTGGCTTGTGCTTCTTTACGTTCGTTAGGATTTTGTCAAAGGCGTCTTGAACATCCTTGGCGCTCTTGAGGCTGAGGATAACGCCGCCCACGTCAAACTTGTGAATCACGTCCGGGGAAACTATCTTGAGAACCACGGGATAGCCTATCTCCTCCGCAAACGTCAAGGCTTCCCCTCTGGTTTTCGCCACCCTAAACCTCGTCACGGGTATTCCATACTCCATGCATATCGTTTTGGCCTCGGGCTCCAGCAGATAGCTCCTCCCCTCCTTACGAGCCTCCTCAAAGATATGGGAAACTTTCCCCATTTCGGCATCCTCTTAATACAACTTATGACCTACAAGTATAAAAGACGTAAGTGCGTCTTTATTTCTAACTTTTGCCTAGCTCGAATAAGCCTCACAAGTTCAGCAATGGGTAGTTTTTTCAGAGAAATTTGGAGTTGAGTGCAGGCACATTATAATTGCTCCTTGGATATCGTAATGAAATAGCTGCCCCTTATTTGTATGATCAAGGTACGTTCTTCTTTTTCGTCAAACGCGTCGGAAATCCTTTGATCAAGCAGGCTTGAAAAGATTTGGATGATGGTTGTAAAAAGGTTTTAGAATAAAGCGGCGAGAGTGGTCGGGCGGGCAGGATTTGAATTCGCCGAGCTAAGGGCTTCCCTTCGCTCTCCTGCGACACTCCGGTGTCTGTGCGCTTGATAGGCTGAGATGGCGCCCACCTTTGGTAGGCGTCTACAGCGTCTCCGCCAATCACAGCGTGGTTGGCTCGGAAGCTCTACCAAGCTGAGCTACCGCCCGTTGCCCGACCAAAGTTTTCAAAATAGAAACTTCCGATATATACGTTTCGCTATAGAAAATAGAAGTCGTAGACCTGAGCTTGAGCTAATGTTTCTGACTCATGTCGAGAGTCTTAATACCCAACGGCAAAATATCCATGATCACCGCCTCTATGCTGAGCTTTTTACCCGAATGGATAAAACGGTCCTCCCTTACAAGGAAGAGACACTTTCACCATCGGCACTTCGAAACAGAAGAGTTGAGGGAAATGCTTAAACAAAACGAGCTTATGGACACGAAGGCAAAGAGCTGCGGAGCCTTTCTGCTCGTGGAAGCAAGGAAGATCAAACCCACAACCCCCTCATATATCAGCGCCTCTCTGTAGATGGTCCAATTTTTCTTCAAAAGGAAATCCGAACAAGCTGAAACGACCTTCAAAACATTTAATATGGGCTTTTGTCTCAACGTTTATGGGCCGGTAGTTCAGTCTGGTATGAATGACGACCTTCATGAAGGTCATCAGTGCTCACGCCGCCTTCGCACGCAAGCCAAAACCGAGAAAGGCGGAAGTCGCGGGTCCGAATCCCGCCCGGTCCACCATAATTTTTATTCTAAATAGATTTGCTTATATACCTCCTCTTGGGCATTCTATGTTGTGGTGGTGTGGTTGAGGGCCCCCCGTTGGGCTCACCTGCTTGAGGATCCTGAGTTTAGGCGTTGGTATGAGAATCTGGCTAGGGGCAGTGAGGGCACGGCCATAGAGAGGGCTAGGGTGCTTTACCGGTTTCTTAGGTTGCATGACATGACGCCTCACGGGCTTGTGGAGCTGGCGAGGCAGGATAGGCGGAGGGTTGAGGATGTGCTTTTAGACTTTGTGGGCAAGCTCCACGAGGAGGGAAAAGCCCCGGGCTACATAGAGAACTACCTGAAGGCTGTGAGGTCATGGCTCAACTACAACGAGATAAGGCTGGTGAGGAGGATAAAGATAGGCAACCGCAACGCCACCCCCACCATAGAAGACGAGAGGGTCCCCATCAGGGACGAGCTCAGAACCATACTTCACTATGCCAGGGAGAGGGCGAAGTGCTCCATAGCCCTCATGGCCTTCGCAGGCCTGAGGCCTGAAACCCTGGGAAACATGAGGGGCACCGACGGCCTAGCCGTCAGGGACCTGCCCGAGATAAGGATAGAGGATGAACGCATCACCTTCACCAGGGTTCCGACGATGGTTGTGGTGAGGCCCAGCCTCAGCAAGGCTAGGCACCGATACTTCACCTTCCTGACCAGCGAGGGATGCGAGTACCTTCAAGCCTACCTAGAGAAGAGGCTTGCCATGGGCGAGGAGTTCACCCCAAAATCACCCGTAATAGCGGTGACACCGGGCTTCGAGAGGATGGGCAAGAGCCCCAGGAACAGGGGGTCAAGGTTCATAACCTCCAAGAACGTGACCCGAGAGATCCGTGAGGCCATGAGGCCGCGCTACGGGTGGAGACCCTACGTGCTGAGGGCATACTTCGACACCCAGCTCCTAGTGGCTGAGAACCACGGCAAGCTAAGCCACGCCTACAGGCAGTTCTTCATGGGCCACAAAGGTGACATCGAAGCAAGGTATACGACGAACAAGGGTAGGTTGCCGGAAGACTTGATAGAGGACATGAGGCGATCCTTTATGGCCTGTGAGGAGTACCTGTCGACTAGGCTGCCCAGCAGGGAGGAGGACCCGGAGCTCACCACTATCAGAACTATGGTGGAGAGCGGCGTGTTGGATCTGTCGAAGCCTAACGTGAGGCAGTACCTCGTCAAGAAGCTGGGCATCGAGGACGTTGAGGTGAGGGTGGCGAGGATGAAGGACGAGGGCTTAAGCGAGGACGACGCCTACGCGAGGGTCATTTGCGGGGAGCTGGGCGTGGAACCCATGAGGATGGAGGTGTCCAACAAAAAAGACAGCGACCCGAAGAAGATAGTGAGTGAGGGTGAACTTGAACTCTACCTTGCCGAGGGGTGGGACGTGCAGACGGTGTTGCCAAGCGGCAAAATACTCATCAGAAAGTGGTTAGAGCAGCCTTAGAATCCTCTTAACCAATCGTTCCTTCCGACTATAAACCAAATCCTCGATCAGGCACTTCTGCATGTTAATGTACTTAACGAGGGGCTCTATAATCTCCTTGCTGATATGGTAGTCTATGAACTCGTGTTTAAGCGTCAGGAGCGCCCTTTCCTCGTCCTCATCATAGATGTGTATCACGCCCCCCTTCACCTCACCGTGCCTATCCGAGTTCGGGTTTGGGATCCACCTCACCCCTAAATCGTGCCCTAGACCGCTCTCCCTCTTCAGTCTCTCAAGCTCATTCTCAAGCCTAGCCTCCACAGAAGGGCGGCGCCCCTCGCGGTTGGCACACGCTATTCGGGCCCTTCCTCCCAAGTTAAGACTCTCCTTCGCTTGTGCTTGATCCTCCTCCTATCGATCGGCTCCAAGAATAAGCCGAGGTCGCGGTAGAGACACGCCTTCGCGTATTGCGCTGGCGTGAGGTTGAAGAGCTCCGCTACCTGCTCAAGCTTCTCCTCGGCTAGTGCCGTGATCCTGAAGGTGATTTGACGCCGCTTCCCGTACTTCTCCCTACTCAAGCCCTCCCCTCCCCTCCTACAGACCCTTCGAAGAGAAGCCTAAAACGGGCTTCAATATCGTTGGGACGCCCAAAACGGCGTGCAACCGATACTCCGCTTTCCCCCCTTCAACACCCCGAAAAAGTGGGGTTGGGCATCCTTCGCCTGCTGTTAACATCACATTTCCACGAATTTTTGGACTTTCTCGATTCCGCAAGCGTTGAGATGTTGGGCGCCACAAGGCACGCAAACGCCTTGGAGAGCGTGGAGAGGCCGCAACTGAGCGTGGCGAATGAGACCGAGTAGCGATGGTCCGGGTCTTAGGTAAAATTGGGTTCTGAGGGTCAATCATGGCTGTTTTCACCGTTCATCTCCCAATGTTTCATGCATGCCTGTCCCGTGTGAGAGATGTTAAATCGCAGGTGTCCGCGGGGCTTCTATATCGGCCTGACAATTGGCAAATATAGAAAATCTGCGAGCCGGTGGACACGGTCCTAGCGTCGCGGCAGTTCCTACAAACCTCCGTTTTCACTCACTTTCACCCAAACGGATTTCTCCGCTTTTGCCGGTATCGTGAATGCGCCTGTGCCACAGTCACCATAGCGCGTGCGTTGACTTCTCTAATGAAACCTTCACATTTCATTTCGTTCATCCTTCCGCGAGGATGTACTTGCCCTGGCCGAATGGCTTCAAAAATCCGTCTTCAACGAGCTTCTGCTCAACTTTGCCCCAGCTTTCCTTCCTCCAAGAATAGCCTAGGGCTTTTTTGAGGTCGGTGTCGCTTATGACATTGTTTTTCTTCAAACAGACGTGTTCACGTAGCGATTCAACCGTTTTTGCGTAGGCTCTCTCCGGAGTAGTCCCTGGATCTATGGGGCGGAAGCCTTCCCATCTCTGATTTGACGGCTTTTCCTCCCTCTGCGGTTTTTCCATCCAACCATACAAACCTTCGCAGTCATAGCCAAGTTCGTCCGTCTCCACTAATTGCTGGAGCCAGCCTTTAGCCGCGGACTCGGATAAGCCCAAGATCTTCATGGATAGCTTAACAAAATCCTGCTCCATGCCTCTCTTAAACTCGTAGCGCATAATGGGCTTTCCTTCGGCGACGGTCAGCGTCCTAGACTTGAAGCCCTCACAAGTGCGGGCGAACTCGGCCGTGGGAAGAATCAAATTCGGGTGCTCTTGGACGCACGTGTCTGTTCGATGGTTCAGGCAGTGACTACACGTAAGCGGTGTTCCCTGAAGATGTTCCTTGACTAGGGGAGTCTGAGAAACGGAGCCCAATGATTTACGCGTTTGGGGAAAGCGTAATTTAGCTTCGTCCGTTTGCTTAGAGACACCCTCTTCTTGGGCAGATGATTTGCGGGAGATTTCCAGGCTCAGTATAGAGAGCTGTTTGTTGAACCTATCTCGGTATTGCTCCCATACCTCATCCCCGTTTCTCTCTCCATTACTGTGCCTAAGTTTTGCGTATAAATCATTGAGGACTGAAACATCCTCCTTTAGTCGAATGGAGCTTAATGATTCACGTGTTTCATAAACGCGTAAATAAGCGGGGCTCTTCCAGTACGCGTATGGGTTTCCCCTTCCGCCGACAGCCTTGCGGTCAACGTAACCCATCTTATACAGGTGGGTAAGCTTGTCCTGAACTACCCTCGGCTTTTCCTCCAACTTCTTCGCGATGATGGTGGATGTCACGGGGTCAGGAGTAAAGCCGAAGGGGCGCCCCTTCTCGTCATAGTTCTGCTGAGGCTCTTCGTCTCCGAGTTGCTCCAGTATCTTCCTCGCTGTCTCATCCAGCTTCAAAACCTGCCGCAGGTCCCAGAGCGATCTGGCGGTTTCAAAGTCCACAGGCTCGACTAAGATGTGTTCGCCGATTTTCAGCCGCTTCTTGAACCTAGCCTTCGTCACCGCCCATATGAGGGCGCAGAACTGCTTCAGCTCGCTCCTTGCGTCCACTCCGTAATCTGGATATTCAAAGTCGAAGGGGATGAGAACCTTAACATCGACCTCTCGGATGATCCTGGTCACCTCCTTCGCTACCTCAAACTCTGGTGGGAGGTAACGTTTTCCGCGGCCCATGCGCATCTCTCTTTTGATGTGTTCCAGGATGGACTTGTTCACCTCTGGGTTCTCCTCCGGGTTCAGCACGATGTACCTCCGCACTATTTGGCCGCCCTCGTCCGTGAGGTTGGTCACCGCCGAGGCCATAACCGCGAAGCTTTCAGGCAACTCCACGTCTATGAGTTCGCGGTCCTTGGTGACCGACCACAGCCTTGGGTTAGCCCTGTTCTCGCTGGTGATGTCCTTGAGGGTTTTCACCGTATCCGGTTGGTCTGGGACATCGTCAAAGTATATGACGGCGTTCTCGAGTTTGACGCCCGCCTTCATGGCGTAGTAGATAGCCTTGGGCGAGCACTCCTTGAGGCGCACCACAGATTCGTCTGGCACGCAACAGAGAACCACGAATATGAGGTCGCTCTTTCCCACACCGCTTGTGCCCACAGCTATTATGTTGAGCTCGTACCCGAGGCCCGGCGTGACCGTGCCCAGCCAGATGAGCTTGCTCTTCTCCCTGTCTCCTATGTGAACCTTCTGCACCGTGTCTGCAATGAACTCTATGGGATCCTGCGATTCCAAGATTTCCAGAGCCCTCTTCTCGGCTTCGTTTGGAGTGGAGGGCTTCTCTTCCACGGCTCGGGGCGCCCGCTTAGACAATAATGTTTCGAGTAACTTAGCGGCTACCTGGTGAACCAGCTCCACGTCGACACCTAGGCTCTTCGCGAGGCTCTTCCTCGCGGTAACCGACGATAAGTCGCGGATCTTAACTGGGTAAATAGGCTCGTCTCCGCGATAGATGAGGGCTAGGTCCTTCTTCACGCGAAAGGTGAACTCCCCTAGACTGAAGGCGCTGGGTCGGATCTTGCCCTCCGCCATAAGCTTGTCGTACTGCTGACTTGTCGGCCATCGATCTCTCCCTATTTTCCGGGTGAAATAGGCCATAGCCTCCACGCACTCGCTCTTTGTTAGTCCGTGTTGGTTGGCTAGGTGTAGCAGGGTTCTGACCAGAACGTCGCTTCTCTCGCCGAGGGCAGGCCTCTCGTAGCCCTCGCGCAGGCTTGGGGGGAGCATTGCCATCAATGCGTCAGCGTCTCGAGATACGGCAGCGGTAACGGTCGTTGCCTCTTTCGTCTCCCGACGCTCCCAGCACTCTTCGATGAGCCTCCACAGGGTGGGCTGCGGCTCCGACGGCTTTGTGATATCTCCCAGTATGATGGTGCGGACGCGGGGCTTATCCTTCGGGCTCTTCATGTTCACGGTGCTAGGAACACCGAGAATCCTTGGAAGGTCGCCCACAGAGTCGATTTCGACGGTCTCATCGCACAAAGGCTTAATCTCGTGCTGCAAGAACCAGTTCACCATATCAGAGAGCCTGTTCTGCGTGGTTTCGCCCGTCTTATAGAAGTGAGGGGCCGTCTCCTGACGCGGGATCCTGACCAAGATTAAATAGCCGTTTCCTGTGTCGATCGTAAGCGATGGCTTAACCCCACGCGACTTCAGCCAGGTTAGTATCTTTGCCATGTTCCTTTTCGCGTTGAACCTCTGCGTCGCGTTCGCCGGCTCCGTCTTCTTGTTGGGTCTGGCGGCGTCTACGTCGATGGGAATGAAGACTAGGAAAGGCACGTTTTGGTAGCTTCCGCCCTTCCCATCACGCGGTTGGCATGAGTAGTAGACTTGGGCGCGCCCGTTGTATTTTGCACAAGTATCGGCGAAGGCCTGCGGATCTGTGACGTTGAAGTCTTGGTGAACCACCTTGCTGGGGGGCTCTATAATCCGAAGCTCGAGCCTCTCGTAGCCTAACCACCGATAAAAATCTATGAAAACCTTGCTGGGATCCTTTTCCAAGCCTAAACACCCTGCGCAGACCCAACGCCCATGTTTGAGCTTGTGAGTTATTCTGCCGATCTTTCCCGGATCGTAACGGAGAATATCGACTTGCCGACCGCAGCTTTGACATCGAGGGGGCAAAGAAGCCCTCAGCTTTTGAGATGTTGCTTAGCGGATTCGGTGAAGAAGAAGAGCCCCTCTTTCTCTATCACCAAGTTAAGCTTCACCAGCTCCACCCTGAGCGAGGCGGGAATCGCGTTGAAGTCCTCACGATTCATCGGGATGCCGAGGTCTATCAAATCTTTGCTCTCTTGGATCAGGCGGAGCGCTTCTGTCGAAGGCCCTGTCCTTTCCTGCTGCACGGCCGGCGGCTGTGTTACGGGACCCTGCGGGGGCAAAGTGGCTTGCCTTGGTTGCGGTAGAACTCCGCGGAATATCATTCCCCTTGCGCCTAATCCACCGTAAGATTCGATGGATACCACTTCGATTGTCTCACCTATCCACGCCGAATCGTCGTTCCCAAGGGCCTCGGCTACGCGGTCCAACTGTTTTGGCCCAAACCTGTAATCCTTTTCATCCCCAGTCCTCAGTAACCTCAGCTTCGCCACTAGGTAGGGTCTATCAAGGCTGTTGTCTTCTCGCAACGAGGTAACGATGACGAATTTATCTCCCACAACAACGTCGTCAGCGGACCACCACTGAGAGTGCTTTTTTTTCCACTCTTTCACATTTACCATGTTTTTTTACACCTCAAACACGTGTATAGGCAGCCTTAACGGGCTCAGATCGGCTACCTCTTCGGCTAGAGTAATGCCCGTTGGCCTTTGCGTCACGGCGACAGTGCTCAAAAACGGTCTAGTTTGGTTAGTGTTGCACCCACGCCTAGCGATAGACTCATATTTGAGTTCAACCTTTTCTGTCATGGAATCGTCTCTCTCTGGGGGAGGCGCTCCGGGGGAACGGGATCTTTTCCAGCGCCTGCGACGCTCAGATCCCTCTAGCCCCATCCACACGGCCTCCCTTTCCAAGGTTACTCATGTTTTAGGCGCCCCCTTCTCTCCCCATCATTTGGTATCATTCCTTTCTCCTCTCGAACTGTAGGACCAGTCCGGGAAACGAGAAGTTGTCATATTTCCACACCCCTAGCAGTCTTTCTACGGCTTCTTCTTCGCTGATTCCCAGTCGCCGAGCTTCCCTCTCTACGGCTTCCTTAGGCACGGTGATTTCGATGGTGGCTCCCTGTGCCCCAGCTCTCCTCAGTTTGTACTTTTTCATGATCACGTTTTTATTGTCAGGAAGTTCCGACATTTTTACCACCTTTTTACGTAAAGTTTATGTAGCATGCAATACTCATAAAACATTGACTTTGCACCAGATGCAATATCGTGGTGTGTGATTGCATGAGGCGCAAAAAACCCCAATCGGCCAAGAAGAAGCTAAGCACGGACGCGCGGATATGGAAAATAGTGAAGTCACGCGGACCGATAACCCTCAAGGACGTCGCGAAAGCGGTTGAGAAGGACGATAGCACAGCTTGGCGAAACCTAGTTCTCTTGGAAGATGAGGAACTAATCAAAGAGACCCAGGAAGGTTACGTGCCCTTCGAGTGGCAAGACCTAGAAACTAGCGTGAGAAAGGCCTTGAGGGATTTCAAGACAGAGCATTATGTGAAAGTAAGCCTAGACGATATCGCCAAAAAAGTGCGTCAACCACCAAAGAAGATCGAGGACTATGCATACCGCTGGGCGCCAGAAGAGGGCCTAGAGATAGCGCAAGAAAGCGAGAAGTTCAGCGGCATGCCTCAAATAGCGTAGGAGAGCAAATCTAAAGTTGCGGAGATCGATCGATCGGAGTCGAGGCGGCCCGCCGATACGGCGTCGATGAAACCGTCCGAACCGTGAGGGAGGACTTGGTCCAGACCAAGAGAAACGTCGAGGCCCTGGAGAAGAAGCGCGCGCGCGCTTAGGACTGAAGATCGTAGAGTGATGTTAAGAATATAATGGTTTTGGAAGCGAAGCCTATGGTAGAAAGGGGAGTACGCCGGGGGGCTGGTGGAAGACTTGATGGACAAAGAAACGAGTGTGCCACGTGAGGCGCGTGTTAAAGCCGAGCTTTACCGTATATTCAAGGACGCCATAAATGAGGGCATCGTACCCGAGTCCGTCTCACTTGTGGAGACAGAAAACAGTTACTCAGTTGTAGATGTGGAGCCTGAACTTCGTGTCGCTAAGGGGAAGATAGCGGACCTCGTCGTGACCGTGAAGCCCCCGTACGGGAGGGAAGAGGCGCTCCTCGTGCTGGAGGTCAAGAAGAGAACCTTCAGGGTCTCCACCTACCTGAGTGGGGCTAAGCAAGCATCTCAATATGCTGAGGGGTTGGGGGCGTGGTTTTTCGCTGTCTGCGACGGCTGGTTCATGCTCCTCTTCAGAAGCGTCGTCAACGAGTTGGTTGGGGCGTATGGAGTGGAGATGAGCAAGGACTACGCTCAGAATATACTGGCGGTTCTCATCGAATACCGTCGGAGGGAAAGGTCGGAGTGTTTAAGCCAATTACCGAGGGCCCCAGACCCCGGCTTCCTAAGAGAGAAATTATTCCCCGCGCTCACCAGAGGAGGAATAAGCGTAAGAGCGACGTTGTTGCCTCGGGAGATTTCTGCAGCAAAATGAGTGAGGTAGAAAAGCATGCCGAGTGTTGAAAACCATGTAAGATTTTGTGAGAAGGTTGATGTGGTTCAGGCGAACCTTTCCTCGGTGGATCGGAGGCTTCACAAGCTTGAGGAGGAGACGTTGCCTAACCTTCAAAAGACGATCGAGGAATACAAGGAGCTCCCGAAAAAGGAGGCTGGCGATCGAAAGGGAAAAGGAGAGGCTCAAGAAATATAAAAATGAGGAAGACGAGGTTGACTCAGGTTAAGGGCAAACTTAAGATCCGCAACGGGGAGAAATGGATGGAGCCGACGGCCCTATTCGACACTGGGGCAACCCTCACCTACATAAGCGAAAGGGTCGCCAAGAAGATAGGGTTTAACCTCTACCCTGAACCGAAGAAGGTTCCGCTGGCGGTTTTAGACAAGGAGGCTGAGGTGATCGGGGACTTGACGGTTAGCCTGGAGATAGATGGGTGTCCTATGCCGAGGAGGGAGACCTTGGAGGTGATCAAGGATCTGCGCTTCGACGCAATCGTGGGTTTAGACATCATCGAGAAGTACGACGTCATCTTGGACACTAAGAACGGTAGAGTGAGGCTGAAGAATTACCCTCCGGAAGTCGTGCTCATCTGAGGAATGTGTCACATTCTAACATTTTTAATCGGTGGATGGTAAAGGGAAAGAGGCGATTTCATCCTTCTGCTGTTATTTCTTTTGCTAATTGTTTGGTTTGAAACCGCTGGGCACATTCTAGCAACTCGTGCAAATCGCCTTCGACTTCAAAGCAGTACGCTTGCGCGTTTCCTATTCTCCTGGAAGCCTCGTTACAGAAAGTGGCTCGTTAAGAAATTGGTCCAGGATATCGCGGACTTGAGAAGGGTTACAATGTGGTTCTAGAAATGAAGGAGCTTGGATGGGACGTCACGAGCCCTATCGAAAGAAACAGGCATTTCTATCATGTGGTTGCATGCATGCATGTTTGACATGTTGCTTGGAGCCGATACACAATGGTGGAGCTGGTTCCCGGGCTTTCATGTCATCGATGCGATTATAACGAGCTAAGGAGGCTCGTTGAAAGGCGACTGGAAAGGCTCATAGAACTAAAGCGGAAATAGTAAGGGTGCGCGATGTTAAGTAAGAGGGAGAGGGAATACTTTCAAGACGTTGCAAGGCTTGGAATAGCCCTAAAACGTCCTCGACATCCTTATACCCACCTTCTTGCACTTATTGATTCTATCTTCTTTTGAAATAATACCAAGTTATGAATGAACTTGATTGTAGGAAAACTACAATCATGTTGCAGAAGATCTTAGTTTTTTCTCCATCGTCTTGTGTCCGCGCTTTGGCTTCTTCTTCATCTGATATTCTACTTTCCAATCAAAGAGAAAATCTGAAGGTAAGCCTAGTTTCGACCGCATCTCATCTATCTCTATTCTCTTTGGGTCATCGCCTAACATTCTTCGTAGCTCTAACTTGGGACTTTCTGGATGCTTTTCGGTCTTAATTGATTTTGTTAGCTCATAGACTTTGGCTTCATTCTTTTCACCTAACTCGACAACACCATGTTTGATTATCTTTTCCGGCGTGAAGTATTGCAATCTTTCTTTGTCGAGGCATCTTCCATGATACCATCCATAGTAGACCCTTTTCGTTATGTCACCAGCCCTCAATAAATCAACATCCACTTCATCATCGACCCCGCCGATTGTGAAGCTTGAACATTCAAGGTCTTCTAACGCCTTATTTATGGCCACTTGCGAGAAAATCCACAGGAATAGCGAGCGCATTTCTTTAAGGATGCCTTTATGGCTCCTATTTGCAGGATATAATCTCCAGATCTCAAAGGATTCGTCAAGCCAATTGGCATAAGCACATACTTGCACAAGCTTGGCAGTTGGCATCTTTGATCTACTGAAATGTATGTGACGCAACCTATTAAATAGTATTGACGATTCTTATTTTTGGGGAGTTACATGTCGATCAATGCCAGAGAAGAGAAACTGAAGGAAAGAGTCTCTCTTTTAATGCGGTTTTTCTGGCTGGAAACAACCTATAAGATAGGGAAGGAACTAAGGTTGCCATACTTTGATAGGTTTATTAACTATTGGGATATGAACCATTACCAAGCGGCGTTAGAGATAGCTCAGGCTATCACAGACTCAGACTTGGTCAAACTCGTTAACGAGAATCGTCCAAAGTATGGGTTAAATCTGGGCGGTTTTCATGGAAAATACTATACGGCAACGGAAAGCGGCGAGCTCAGACTAGAGGGTTCGTGGGACATCATCCGTAACAACGTTCAAAAAGCCTTGAATAAGTGGCAAGACAGGGCATATGGAGTACTTCAAGCGTTGATAAACAGGAATGGTCGTGCTACTTACTTTGACCTCATAGATGAGATCGAAAAAGTGTTGGATTATGAATTTATTCCTTCATATCTTCTACCAAGGCTTGGCCCTCTTAACCTCGTGTTCAAGACTGGGAGCAACAAATACCCAGATTGGAGCATGCCTACTGAGATAATTCCCGTTGTTCAAGAAGAGTTGAGAAACTTCAGGCGTCCCATACATCCACCTCAACCTCGGGGTAGCCCGAGCATACGTCTACTGAAACTTGATAGAGAAATCAGTACCATCGTAGACAAGATCGTTGAAAACAGGCGTATCATAGACCTTATTTTTGAACGCAACTTTAAGACTAAGCTCTTTAAACAAAATGAAATGGCAGTAAACGACATTCGCAAGCCTTGTAGCAACGAGGAGGAATTCAACAATAGAATCATGAGCATCTCACTTTTGATAAGCGATATAGAAACAGATGGTATCCTAAAGCTCATCAAGTCAAGTAAGCCAGAACCTGGTTCCATAAACCTACTTGAAGCATTTCTCAACGAAAATATCCCTAGATACGATAGTAGCATCATTAAGAATCTGAGAACGATAATGACGTTGAGGAGTAAAAAGTACCCAGTGCACCGTGACGACCCAGTTTTCATGGATGCATTAAATTATCTTGGTTTTACGACATTGCCACCTGACTGGCAAGAACTATGGGAAGCGGTTTTGCGAAGATATATGCATAGTCTTCAAAACCTTGTATCAACATTGGTATCGCTTAGTTAAACACGCTCTTGCTCGATTCTTGTTGTGCTTCATCTTTTACAGCGATGCTATACGTGAACTCCACCTGCTTAATGAGTGCGGACTGCGCAATTGCTCGGGGATGCCTAGAAAGAGATAGACATCAAAGGTCCAGTCAAAATATTGCCTTAAATCCAGTTGGCAAGGAAACAAATTTTCGGCCGTAGCCACCAAAATTGACGATAGGCTTGCCCTCGCCAACTCTTCAAGATACACATGGAATACATCACGGTTCAGAATCTTCACAATACGGTCAAGTTGGTAAATAATAATTACATTGCCAGCACTGGCTTCGGTCTTAAGGGTTCCCAGAGATACCTCCAACTTCTTCCCTAACTCCTCTTTTGGGCCTACGAATTGGTCAGGTCTAAGTGACAATAACTCCGGCGGATGGCTGAAGCCATGGCCCTGACTGGCTATTTCAGCCAGCCCTTCTGCTACCTGTCGGATGTCTGTGGGCGACATTCCTGAATAAGTCCAAACTAAAAACCGCCGAGCATTTAACCCTCGCCACCACATATTCAGAAGCGAGTCGTCTTTCCATACATCTGCATATAGCGTACTAAGTGTGCTAGCAAGATACATTATTGGATCTAGTGCTGGATAATCCACGTTTCCATACCTCTTATATAACCCATATCGTGAGGGCCATAAGCGCTAGATCGTTCACTGTCGGGATGATGCGCTGAATGACGGTAGGACTTGTAGAAACTATTTCCCGGCAAATGTCGAGAAGTAGGAAGGCTTTACCATCATCGGTTACTATACCAACGAGCTCAAGGAACCGAGGTATTAATACTGGAGTCTCAGGAAACGCGGGGTCTTCAAGGATGGTCAATCCAAGTTCTTCTAACCCTGGCTCAATTCTCCGCATCTCACTTACCCTCCCTTCTTTTACCTTGTCTGCTAAGACCGCCACCTCGTCATTAGGAAAGATATCTCCTACACCGTCCCTCAAAGGTTTAAGCAGCTCGGGGCTGGTATGCGGGAAATGCAACCTTTGAAAATGGAGACCACTCAGATTCTCTGCATTATCGATACTCTCAGGTATCATTAAAAATAACGCACTTTGCCTATTCGGGCGCACGTAAACCTCTGGAAGTTTCACGATACGCGCCACTCCACTACGTATCACATCACTCATCTTTACCATAAAAATTGAACCGTAACGCGCATTTTCAGGGGGTTCACGCGTCGCGAAATAAGCAGCAACATCCATATTGGTCGTAAAGTCAAGCAGGTGGTTAAAGAATCCATAGTGCCGTGCAACCGCTTGCCATTGCATGCATGCATGCATGCTTAGCGTGAATGCCTATTATAAAGGCGTTTCAGCGGTGAAAAGCTTAATTGCTAGTTGGGCAATATTTCACCGTGGTTGGACATGGAAACTGGTTGGTTTGGTTGGTATATGTATGGTTGACTGGTTAACCGGTTGGTTAACCAACCAAAAACCAAACCAACCATTCAACCAAAAGAAAAAGGCGGTGAACGATGACTGAAGACATAGCTAAGAAGGTTTTTGAGCTCAAGGGCAAGGGCCTTTCACAGCGGAAAACAGCGGAGGCCTTAGGGATTAAGCGTTCTGAAGTGCAGAAAATCCTTAAAAGCCCTGGTTCAACCACAACCAAACCACCAACCAACCAGTCAACCAGTGGTTCAACCGGTTCAACCACCCTAACCACTGGTTCAACCACCCAACCGCCCAGTCCACCCGCCACAGAGGCGGAGGAAAAGGGCATCCCTGAGAGCTTTGAGAAGGAGCTGTGGATTAAGGCGACCCCCTCACGTGGCTATCAAGTTAGAGGAACCTAGTCAGGTATAGAGCCCTATACGTCCTAGGGATATATTAAAAAAGTCTGGTCAACATGAATCTAGCTTGCCAGCTTTACAGAAACCTTCCCCAGCAAGTCCACCGGAAGGGTTGCCAGTCAATACTGCACAGAAACCTTTGCAGGAATCTCCCCAGCAAGTCGGCTGGAAGCCTTTCCGGTCAAGTCTACACAGAAACCTTCCGGCCCAGCAACCTTTCTGGAAAGCTCGCCGGAGCTCATCGACAAGATCGCCGGCAAGGTTCTTTAACTCCTCAGGGGTGAGTAGGTCGGTGAGAACTTAACCCGGTGACCTGAGGAGATCAGATATATCGAGAGGGGAACTCCCCGCTCACCAGCTACCTCACCGACTCCCTAGGTAACTACCTCGGGGAGCCCTTGGATGAACTCCCCAGTGAAGCTCACTCCCCAACAACCCAGCTTGGTGAAGTCCCCAGTGAACCCACTAGGCTCCCCAGGGACCTTGCTGGTGAGGTCGCCGGAAGGGTTGCCGCTTGGAGTGATGCCAATCTAGGACATGACTTTTCCTCAACCTCCGAGGGAGGCAGTAGGGTATCCCCTACCTCTATACCCTTGGGTTTGGATTCAGAGGTTAGCTTGGTAACCTAGCCTACCTCTTTTGCAACCCCTTTTCTAGGTAACCTATTTGGAGGTTAGCGTTTTCTCCCTCTTTTCCGGTAGGCAAAGGAGGTAGGCTAAATTGTTTCGCCTACCTCCCTTGGTAGGCTCCCGAGGTTGGCTAGCCTACCCTTCACGGTCTGATGAGGTCAATCAAGGTTTGGGGACCCCGAGATAGGGGCTCAAGGGTTTCGAGGCTTGAGGCCTAGAGGCTTTCAAGGGCCCGGGTAATACTCCTTAAGGGCTTCATATATGTAGAAGAGTATTTTCAAGGGGGTTAAGCCCTCCTTCAAGGGTTCCCTTGAGTTTTCCCATCCCTTGCATACATGCATGCATTGAAGGGGGCTTAAGGGTTTTGAAGGGTTGTTTTGAGGCTTTTCGATGGAAGGGTCCCCCTTAAGGGGCCTTATAGGGTAGTGCCTTAAGCTTTCAAGCGTCGTTAGGGGCGTGCTGGAATGTTGGCTTTGGCAAAGGGGCTTAAGGCTAACCTTAAGGGGTTTCGTAAACCCTTGAGGGAGTCCTAAGGGTGGGCCTAGGCCCGGCGATCTTCGCAGGGGTGAGAACTCCTCAAGGGCATCACCCGGAACTGCTCGCAGAGTATCTAACATAACCCGCTTTTTCTCAGCTTCATAGCTATTCCTTCCTGCTGGAGTACTGTGAATCAGCCACCAGGGTCTTTACCCGCCCCCTAGTTAGCTTCAGGGTTTTCTTTAACAGCTTGTAGGCGTGTTTCTTCTCGTTCTCGTTGGCGGGAGCCACAATAAACGCGAGGGGAAGCTCGGATTCTGAATCAGCTGCGATGTGCGCCTTATAGCCGAGCTCGTATGTCTTCCCGCTTCTACCAACCCTAGCCTCTGGATCTGAACCTCCCCGAGAGTTGTCATGTGGATCACGCTTGCTGTAGGCTTTGATGAAGGTGACGTCCATCACCACAGTCTCGCCATTGACCACCCCGCCCTCCACCAGCTCCTCGATTATCACGTTCATGATCCTCTCCAGCCTTTCCGGTCCGACTCGCTTCCGGAACCGGGTGAGTTGCGACGGATGATAGGGTTTCTCTTCGGCTTCAACGTCACAGACCATCCTCAACTCAGGATCGTTCCACAACCGTCGGTACAGCTCCCTGTCGCTGGGTATCTGCCGCAGCCTCTTAACAATCAACGCCTTAAAGATGCCCACAGGGTTTCTCGGAGACCTACCCGGACCATCCTTATGGTATGGCTCCCACACCACTTCCTCGATATCATCTAAGTCCAGCTTAGACAAAATGAAGCTCGAACATTCACCTTTCTCCATATCTGATCATAAACATGTACATGTCAACCCCTAGAATTTAGCAACGGCCTAGCGCGACCATACACTTTAAATAACTTAGTCATATTCCAGTTCTTGGTATTGTCTTATGGAGATAACTGAAAAAGAAAGGCTACTGCTAGTCAAGAAGAAAGAGAAGATATATACCCTAACTTGCGAGATTCTTGACATCATACATAACCCTGAGATAACTGAATTGAAGAAGATGCCTGAATTGAAGAAGAGAATAACAGGTATGCTATCAAACGTGACAACAATAGCGGGTTATGCCGACTCGAAAAGCCATAAACTAGAACCGCTAACCACTATTGCAAATGCATTGTTTTCAATGATGAGTGGGCATGAGAGGTTCATATCGAAAACACGGGATATGAAACTCTCTAAAGAGGAAGAGGATTTACGAAGATTAGTAAGTGAATACAGTTGGCAACAAATGGTAAAAGAAACAGAAAGGTTCTGCAACATTGTAAACTCCATACAATTTAAACTAACAAAAACAGGATTCAAGATAATCGTTCCAATCAGCATTAGATTCTAACACTAATCATAAGCCGACCAATACGAAAACAAGTGATAACACAAAAATAATCCCTTAAGCCCCCCTCTTTTCTATTTCTCCCTCTTTCCTTCTCTTTTAAGCAATCATTGTTCCCTTATTGAAATTTCACTACTTTTAAATGATATAATTGCACCGGCAACCATAATGACTGCACCTATGATTATAAGTGAAAACCCAACAGAGAGCCAGAAAGCCCCCTTTTGGAATCTTGTTATTTTATGCCAAACATAGATATCTCCGTAAACTGATATTGTGGTAGGTGGAGAACTTTTATTTCGGATTTCAATGTAATGTGTCGCATTCTCAGAATAAATTATGACTTCATCAGCAAATCTTTTATCTATTCTATAAAGTGTGTCTCCTTTACCACCAGAAGGTAGAATGAAATATATTTTGATTTCTACGTAATCAGAGGAAGATATACTTAATTTAATCCAATATTGGTCATATGGTCCACTCTCTGGAATAAATGTTGTCCATTGCAAAATCTGTAATGGCTCCAATGTTGCTGATACTGGTATATGGTCTCTTGTTTCAGTCTCAATGTATGACTCTTGAAAACCGCCGTAGTATTCTCCAACTGGATATGTAGTTATCACTACTCCTAGGACTAAAAGAACTATGCCTATGACCAAAAATCCTTTCCTCATTTTTCTCCCTATTATCATTTTATCCAATTGACTTTTATCATTTATCCTTTCAAGTAGGTCTTCTAGAATCTCAGGTATTTTTGAAAAGAATTCTAATAAAAAATTGTATGCTTATGTGCGGTCGGATTAGCCTCTGTGTCAAATTTCTATTCAGGAGGGAAGAGATATTTTAGGTTATCACGGAAGTGGCGAGAATGAGCTAGGATACGAAGAACGAAGGTCCCCCCAGCACAGAGCAGTGAGAATAACGTAATTCCGGTCCATGGAACCTCGATGATGGGACTAGGCAAACCTAGAATCTGGCTTACCCTGTCGATTATCATACCACCTTGAAAAACCACCCTTAGAAGAGAAGCAAAGAACAAAGATATTGGAGTAAATATTGGACTGGTTACTTCTATCGGGACCAAGAATATGAAAGGATACAAAATCAGACTTATTACGGTACCAAGTAAGTAGTAACAAAGAATAAGTCTTGGCAACTCATACTTGTCCGTTGAAAGCCTCACGAACCACTTCAACGTCTTTTGGTAAATTCCCTTTACCAGAGTAGTCACTAGCCATAAAACCTTCCTTCTTGTGATAACTAACAAGAAAGCCAATATTGATATTAAGCGCGGGGTTAAAGTGAATACAATTCTAGCGTAGAGGCCCATCGCGTCTCTCGGCAATACGATATATTGTCCTAAAAGAAATATAATAATGATTTGAGGGACAATAATAAGACCTAAAATTGTAATAATGTTTTCGAGTCTTTTGTTCATTTAGCGCGCGCGCGCAGATTCCTCCTTGATTTCTAACCAAACTATGATTTTCTTCTTTTTGGTAGTTTTGATTTCGCCTATATAAAAAGAACCAATAGATTCATAAGAATTTTACTTTCTCTTTTTCGTCTTTGATATTTAAGTAGATATGAGTTGTCAAGAATAAAGCGACTGATGTCCGATTTAAAGCGATGTCCAACATGCTTCCAAAAACTCCGCTCCAAGTTCTCAAAGGTCAAGTTCACCGAAAATGATTAGGGATATCTAAGCAGAAATGCCCGAGGTTATGAGGCACATACTTGGCGACTATTTATCTAGAGAGCATTCATAATCGCATTCGCCTTTCAGCGGTTTTTCTAGTGCAAGCTCATAGATTATATGGTCAACATGGCTTTTGATAATATTCAGTAGTTGTTCATCTTTCTCTATACCAACTTTAATCTTCTCAAAATCATTCTTATGAGTAGCTCTAATTCTCTCAATCTCGCCTTTTAGGTTTAGAACGGTTTCGCTGTTGCTTTTTGCTATCCTCGTGCCTTTTCCTAAATATAATTCCCTCTCAAATATTTCTAAAGCTACGTCATAAATATGAAGGGCAGAAAGAATATTTTCCATGTGGTAGAAATTATCAGCCATCCCGCTTTCGTATTCTTTAAGATTTGAAAAGGCTCTTAACGCAGACTTAACCTCATCGTTAAGTGTTTTTAATAGTGATGACACAAAATTATTATGGTTCTTTTCGTGACTTTCCAACTTTTCGAATAGGCTTCGTAAATCGGGGTATCCTTCCTCATGATATATGTGTTGCATTGCCCACTTGTGCCATGTATCTTCACCTTTTATAATTGACGAAGTAGAACAGTAGAAAGGTCGCATACTCGTCGTAAAGCCCTCAATATAACTGACGGTATTTACTGAGAGAGACAGCCACCTCGTTAGCACATTTTTGTTAATGCCGTCGTAGTGCCTTGAAAGTTTAGCTCTTTTCTCACGCCCCTCTTTTTTACGCTCTTCCATTAAAAAAAGCAATACTCCTACCCATATAGATTCCAGGAAAATTACTCCTACAACGATTTCTATCCACTCCGAAATACCTAACATAAGAGCCAAATATTGACAAGAAATTAAGGCATAAAGAAGTAGAGGAATCACCGATGTTAATGCCATTAGAATATATGTGAATACAACTGGAAGCTTCATGTTTGAGAGATGTAATCTATCGCAATATAAAGTCTTCTAATTGGTTGGTTTCGAATTCCAATGCCTTTTCTCCATCACAAACTTGAGGTAGTTCAGAATGTGCGCTCGTGCGCTTTTTCATATCTATGCCTGTTAATCTTTATATTTTGACCGTAACCACCAGCCTAAAACAAAGCCCATAACTGCAGCCACGACGATTCCAAGTATTTCGACCATGATCTATTTCACCTCCTCGATATTCTTTTAGCGGGCTTCAGGTTAGATATTCAACGTTAGTTGAAGGCTATACTGCGCTCTTATTGTGGGAGAATTTCAATTGCCATTCTCAAGGTGCTGTAGCCACATACATGAATTGATTTCCGCTCGCGGTAATAAACGTGAACTCGTATTTCATTCCCGACGTAAAACCTCCGGCCCTTGTCACCGTAACAGTTGCTTGAGCACCTGGACTTAATAGGGTGGTTAAGGCGGTCATTTTGGTAATTTGATTATTTACGAAAACTGCGATCATTGCAAGGTTGGAATCTCCGGTGTTTTTAACTGTAAACGTTACGTTCGCATTTTCTGCTTGCCATGTAAGACTCACAAGGCTTAATTGTTCTGTTTGCGAAAATATGGAGGCGAACTCTGTGAATTGACTTTGCAATCCTTGATGTTGGTCCGTCAAGTCATTTATCTTGCTTTCCAAACCGCTCATTCTATTCTCTAAATCCCTTGTCCTAACGTATAACCAGGTGCTCAGCCCAGCGAACACCAAAACCAAACATAGGCTAACCAGTGCGACGCCCTTCTCCCTACCCACATGTATCACCTATCGGTTAACTTATTACGTGACCCAGGCGCGATACTATATTGGGTTTATTGTCAGTTTCACCACGTTTTGACTATAGTTGATTCTATGTTGACTTAAAGATTATGAATAGAAGATTAGGATTTTAAAATGAAGGCTTAGATTTTATTTCATATGCTTACAATTTATCACAAATACCTTGAAACTCATATACGGGCGATCTTTGAAAGATAAGGATAAACGCAAAGCCTTCCTAAACCTTTTGAGAAAGATGTCGAAGAAGGGATTTTACGAGACGCTGGAATTCGTCTGCGAAAAAGGATCTGTTCACTATGCGGATATCTTGAACTATGACCTCGAGAACTCGATAGTGCAAAGTCGCGCAACCGTCACCTTGATCGTTCGCGACCTCACCAAGCTGGGTTTGATTGAACGCACTATAGTTGACTCACGACCAATAAGAACCGTTTATCAACCAACGGAAAAGGGTCAAAAATTGCTAAGGCACTTACACGCCATAGAACAACTTTAGCCACGCATCTCTTGTCGGTTATATCTCAAGAAAATTGCTCTGAAACGCGTCATGAATGCCATTCTTATTATCTGTTAAGCAAAAGAATTCGCATGCCTTAACAGGAGTTTATTTTTAGAAAGTTAATTACGTTCCAAATGACTGCTAGTTTCAGGGGCGAGAAAGATTGAGACGAGGTATGGCTATACCTACCAGACCTATCTGTAACGATCCTACTTGTGGAAGAGAAATATTGGATGAGATGATAATAGTAGCAAAGCTGAAGAAGAGCCCACCTACTGAACGTTGGTGGGAAATAGAAGAAGACAAGTTTTTCAAGTATCACATTGATTGTTTCAGAAGATTGGCTAGTGAATCAAAATTGTTGGTGAGTATAGTCCTTAAACTACTCTGATAGAAGATGCATATACATCCTTTTTCCCTGGGCTAAGGCTTCTCCACTATTAAGCGTTTCTCAGCCGGGTCTATGCGCACGACTATCTCCTCGCCTGGCTTGAAGGGGAACAAGCCGTCCCTGGCAACCTCGGTGGGCACGTAGATGAAGAACTTGTCGTAGGTTCGCTTTCCGGTTCTGGTGGGCCGATTGATGAATCTTCCCTTTCCCTCGATCAATTTAGGCACCGATTTTGGTATCACAATAGCTCTCGTAAGGAGTTTTCCGAGCCACAATTTGGTAGCACAAAACTTTATTAACCTGAAAACCAACTTGGCATACCAAAAGTGATGAAACGTGAAGAAGATAGCCTTCATCATGGCTCGGCTCGTTGAGGATCCAGAAGCCTACGAAGGAAAGAGCAACGCCGACATCGAGAAGGAAATCCTGGAGGAGGCTCCGGCCATCCCATACGTGGCTAGGATAGAGAGGGTCACGGTCCTCGACGTTGGCTAGGATAGCGTGCGGCTAACTGAAGCACACCAGGAGAATGGGGGAATGAACGAGAAAACCCTTCGGAAGATGCTGAAGCAGCGGGGCTATAGCGATAAGGCCGTTGAGGCCATCCTAGCCTGGTATCGCTAAGCCTACTGAAGTTGCGGATGACAAAGCGCGGGCAAGGACCTAGCACGTTGCGCTATGCGGGAAGGCTCTTCAAAGGGTTATATGCATGCAACTGAGCATTGCAGCGCAGATAGTGCACTTGACCGGGCTATTGCACTACTTAACTTTGATAATTCGGTTGGGATACTTATATATGGTGCTTGAGCATTTTGGGGCTAGGGCACCAAAAAAGAGACTTTCCACGAGTTAATAAAGATCTTTAAAACGGTTGTATCGAAAGAATCGCCGAGATTGATTAGATTAAGACGCCACTTGCTCGAGTTTGTTTATGGTCTCTTCTAGTTCATCTTTAAGTCTATCCCTCGTAACAAACCTGATTATTTTATGGTCCGTCAAGTAAGACGGCAAAACTGACCTGATAGTACGCCACTGGGCGTTAAAACGTCCGTCAACAACAGCCACAACACCCCATGGGTCCTCGTCAGTCCTTATCAGTCTGCCAATCCCCTGCTGAAGCCTCCTTATCATGAAACGAAAGGTCCTCGAAGTCCTCCAAGACCCCCAAGAGCTGGTCTCAAACCTTTCATACGGTTGAGGGGAAGCATAAGGCAAAGCGTCAATAACTAGATGCCTTAAGCCTCTTAGGTTGGCTCCCTCCCAAAGCCTGCTTGCAGCCGTGGTTACTATAATGTTCCTACCTTTATCGATCTGGCTGTTCAGTTCAGTCTCAATCGAATCAAGGTCTCGCGCAGTGTCCTCATCCTCAAACAAGTATAGGCGCTCCCGAACTTCTCTAATTTTCTCTAGATGCAATTTGATAGACCTAGCATCCCACTTATTCCTGCAAAGTATTAATGTCGGATACTTGAAAGATGGGATTATCGTTGCAATTATCTTGTCAGCTTCCGCCCTCCCATACTCGTACGTTTCCATATCGCTAGGGTCCTTACGGAGTATAGGGCCGTCAACAAGCCCAAAGATGGGGCGTTTCTTGTACCTAGCTTCAATAAGGCGTGCACTATCGATCTGAATTGGAGGAGCCAAAGCGCTATACTGGAAGCCGGTGTCACTGGCATGGAACTTAGGGCTTTCTATCGTTGCACTGATAAGAGCTATCGAAAACTCTTTGCTGGCCTTCTTGCCATAAAATGGAAGGAAGTCCATCCTCCTCGGGATTCCTAATATAGCTTCGTTATGATAAACAAACCTGTAGTACTCCATCCTCTCCAACGAGTCAACAGCCCATTGCAAGGAATAATACGCGCTTACAAAACTTTCCTCCAAATGGCGTCCACCTTCTTCTAGTTGACGGATATTCTTTTTGACTTCTGGAAGCACGTCTTTCAGAGGTTCTATTATCTCACGCTCAACAAAAGGGGCTGGAACTTCAGCCTTCTGTCTTCTATTCAGCCTATCTAAAGACTCTTTCACTCCTCCAAGTGCGTCATTGTTCTCGTGAACGAGTAAAGAAATGCACTCTAAATCCTCCCTACGCACCCTAACTAGCCTAGCATGCCTCAGTGCAGGTTCAAGCCCATGAGACTCATCAAAGATTATAACATCAAAGTTCTTCATCAAGCTGGTCTTGTAGATGAGTTTATGGAACACCGTCACTACAACATTTTGTTCGTTCGATTCTCTAATCTCGCGCCTTACAGTACAGTCGATGCCAGAACATCTTTGTGAATTCGGTCCAGTCTCAGCCCCTTCTGCGGCGCTACAGAAAATAGGACTAGGTTTCGCGTCTTTAAGGAGAGGACAGCCCTCATGTTCTTCAAGAGACGATAAGCCTCTGAGCCTAGCATAACGGACTTCGAATTCAGACAAGTGTTTACCCATGACATCATTAAGATGGGTGTACGATGGCACGGCGATGCAAACGCGTTTTCCTTGAGCCACTAACGCTTTAGTAACACCCGCAATTACGTAGGTTTTGCCCATACCAGGAGGACCCTGCCCAACAAATACAATCCCCTTCTTCTGCAAGGACTCAAACATTGGTCCAATCATTTCTTTTTGCTCAGGATAAAGCGACTTACCAATTTTGTTCATGCTCTTTTCCGCTAGTTCCACGACATCTATATATTTGGCCATCTGAGGATCACTCCTCAACTCATAAGAACAAAGGCGCTTCCATCTCATCAGGGCCAACCGAAACGCCTGTATCTGATACGAGCTTGCTGAGCTTGTTAGCAAAATACAGTGGCGCAGGTAGCCTCGTAGAACTTGGTGATATCCAAGAATGTCTGCACAACCAAACAACTATCTTGGCGGCCGTCTCCTTGAGTTCTTCAAGGTCTAGCTCCTCATTTTTGGAGAAGACTTCATAAAGGACAGGTCTGGGAGTCCCAAACTCTTTGGCTTTTTCTCTTGAGATTACTGGCTCCGTTGATACTGCTAGGAATTGGAGCAGGTCACGCATCCTGATAGCTGCAGAAAATGGAGAAGCCCTTTCTGCGGAGAGATCGTCAGCCGGGTCACCAGCATACAACCTGAAATGGGAAGACTTATTCGCTGTTATGAAGGCGTAGAAGGCCCCAACATCCTTTGCAGCACGTTCACAGTCTAGGGCGTCTGCCTTTAGATACTCTTCCATAGTCCCTACTCCTGTATCCTCAAAGAACAACACGCGCCGCCACTTCTCCCTATGGGTCTTATCCACCAACTTTTCGAAACACGAGTTAAGCAATGGATAGATGTTCGTTGAGGTCTGCCCTATCGCTGGTTTAGAATTGCCGCAGACATAAGTACCAGTGTTATCAAAGAGCACTACCGTATTCACTAACGGCGCCTTTTCCTTGAACGGGTCTCTGTACTTGTCTATTCCCACGACTAGGGTCCCTTCAGGCATGAATCCCGGCTGAAGACCGTAAGGCTTGCCAAAGCACTTTGCTACTATCTGAATGAAAAGCGGATTTGCCACGTCCTTTCTTAAATCCTTGTCTTCCGCCAGAATAGTATCAATACCAACAAACTGCACTGGGAAGAGACGGCTAAAAGACTCTCTTTTCAACGTATTATAAGCAATATCCTCTATGTCTTGTTCTCCAAAACTGAAAATTACAAGGGCCAGGTCAGTTTTTCCGAATCCCTCTTCTTTGGATGTGTCTAGCACATATTTTATGAAATCTTCTAGTTTTTCGGTGCAATCAAAATGCTCTTTTATTTCAGGGACGAGCAACTTAAAATGTTTAAAGACTTTAGACAGTGCTTGTTTGAGTCTCCGCGCTGGCTCTGCCCCCTCAGCCGTGGCAAACATGTGTATCGCTGATATCTTCGGTTTTTCGAGCAGCTTACCCTTTTCAAAATACTTTTGAAAGTCCAGATTGCTTTTTAGTTCAATGTAACCTCCTGAGATTGTTATCCGAACCGGTTTGAACTCTTTCACTTCAACTTCTGTAGGCACGGGTTCTATGAACTCGGCATTCGTAAGCGGCTTGATTAGTTGTACAGTCTCGTAATAGCGTTCTGTCGCATTTATCAAAGATTGCGCGTGAGCTCTTTCGGAAACACCGAATCTTTTAAGCATGCGGAGAGACGGGTGTTCCTCGAGCAGTTGAGGAATATGCCTAATTCTAAAACCTCCTTTGGCAAGAACCATGACTTCTGGTTGGTCCATGTCGAAGCTTCGGTTAAACCTTCTGTGGAAGTTAACCGGGTTTCTAGGGTCTGAATCTTCTGATAACCCTTTATCGAGCCGGAAGCCGATGAACTTGTATATGTTGTGCTCAGGATTTTCTTGTCTAGGTTCAACGTAGACGGACCGCAGAGTGTAAGCTTTGCTTCGAAATGACTTGTTTATTTCATCGCTGAAGGGGACTGCTTGCTTCCAATGACTTAGGTTTCGCCTATCCAATTCGAGTTTTAGCGCTTCAAGCAGGTTGAGCTTTGCTCTCACCTGTGTGAGTGGGTCAACTACTAAGGTCCATGCTCCGGTTTTAGAGATGTGTGTTGCTAACCAGATTCCGCGGCGAATTGAGTAGTATTTGCTTAAGCTCTTAGCCCTTTCCTCATAAAAGCCTCTACCGTCTTGAGTGAACATCTCGTTAAGCATCAAAAGGTCCACTTTTCTGTTCAGATACTTCTTAACAGCTTCTGTAAATCTATCATCTTCTGCCGTTATCATTTTACTTTTTGTGATTCCGACCTCTACATCGTGCGGAAGTCCGTCGTCAAGCTTAATTGGTAGGGTTATCATCTTTGGAAAGCCAACATCAGGAGAAGTTACAAGGAAAGTCCCTACAGAAGCTACAGGCACCTGCATCTCTTTTGTCAATTTCCTTGAGACTTGAGACGCAACCTTGTATCCGAATAACCTCTTCGAGCTTAAGTTAGGGTCATAACTCGTTGAAAAGGTTTGAAGCTTTTCAATCTTTTCCTTGATTTCAAACTCGTTTATGAAATGCTGCATGCAACCACCGATAATTTTAAGAAAGCAGGGGGCTATAACTTCGTATTGGGAAAAAAAATTCCCAGCTGCGTGTTTGAATGACTATCATCCATTTTATTCCGGTGGGTATGGCTGGAATAGACCTTCATTTGGCAGGAATACCAAAGTTTGGGGCTGATGAGATCGTACTTTTCTCTACCCTACGAAGATCGATCGTTTTGAGTCAGATTCTTGATAGCCTAAGGAAAATGGGGGTGGAATTCAGGGTTTTTCGCGTGGAGGAAGGCTATCTTAGTCCTTTTAGGAAGGCTGGTGAGGAAGCTGCTGCTTGTTTTGCTGAGGATATTTGTGTAGGGGTGAACATGTCTACAGATGCGAACGTTATGGCTTGTGCGGTGGAGGACGCAGTCAAACTGCAGCTCTTTTACTTTCATAAGAGAAGCTTTCGTGGGGCAAATTGCTCGGCTTTTCGATACATTGTAAGCGTTGACAAGAAGCCGGTATTTAACGTTGCTCCGATGTGGAATTTTTTCAATGAGACTCATAACGATATCTTTGAGATCCTCGCTGACACGGAACATTTTGCAAAGACGAAAAACCCCATTCCTTTAAAAAAAGTGTGGGATAGCTATGTCTTATTAAGGCCTGAGTCTGGGGGTCTAGAAGCTTTCAGAAAGGTTTTCAGGGATTTCAAATGTTGGATGAGGAATAATCCTTGTTTCATTGAGCGTTTAGATAAGAGGCCACGGTACAAGATTCAGCTTTAGGGTTTGTACATTTTGAGGAAGCTGAGTATTTTGCTTCCGTCAGGTCTGCCTGAGAGTTTCTTTAGAACCAGCTTGGCCCACTCGGCGTAGGGGTTATGTATGAAGCTAACGTGCATATCCGCCAGCTTGGCGAGGCTTGACCTCACCCCCTCATCGTCTAGCCAGTCGAAGAGTTTGTGGATGTGCGTGTAAAGGAATGCTGCGAAGCCGGCATCGCTCCTTTTCACCGCGTCTCCAAACTCCACTCCGAGGCACCGTTGTTTTTCCGTAGTATAAAGGATGGTTCTTTAAGACAAGAGGAGAAAGAGGGTTTTCAATTAAGACTCCCGATCAGCTAACCTACGCGTTGAAACTAATAAAACAAGCCTACGACTACACAAAAGGTTAGCCTAATCAAACTGAAGAGGGCGGGTAATGAGAAGAGAGGCTTTAGAAATTATGTGCGGGTGTGGGCATTATAACGTGGTTCCATCTCTCAAGGTCTTTCTGAAACTTAGGGTTTTAGACGAAAAGCAGGGACGTAATTAAAGGTCTGCTTCCCGCCTATAAGGTTTCTGACGTTGTTAGGTGCGAGAAATGTGGAACGATCATCGCCCATGCAGGCGAATTGTTCAGGTCACGGACACAAGGAGAGTAAGAAGTTTAAATGTCCATGTTACATATTTTACCAATGGTGCTCATGGGTGTCTTCGGTTCCTGAGCGAAGGATTCAGATCGACTTATACTACTTTTTAAGGGGAGCAATTACGAAGGGCTTCAGATATGAAGACGTAGAGTTTGTGGATGTGAAGTTTGAGGAACCAAGCATTGACGGTCGCCCAGATTTGGTTGTGTATGCCAAGGAACGCGAAAAGGCACCTATCCCTATGCTTGTAATAGAGACTAAACGTAAAGTTCCTTACGTAGAGCCTAAATTTGATCCATTCAGCAAAGACGTGATTGCTCAAGCTGAGAGATATGCTACATGGTTGGGTGCTCCCTACTTCGCAACGTGTGACGGCTATACCCTTGTTCTTTTTGAGACGTTTAAAGTTGGAGTGCCGCTTCCACAAAGGAGGATGAAAGATTACAAGGTTATGTATGATGAGAAGTTTGCTCAGATGTTGCTTGAGGAAGTTGGAAAGTTTAGGGTTGGAGTTGGCAAATGGCTTCCGCTTGATGATGTTTTTGTTCAAAGGCTGAGGTCTTTCCATAGATTCATTACCCCATTCATACACCGGGCACTTGTTGAAAAACTACGAGAGGACATGAAATTTAAGGAAGAGTATGTTCAATGGCTTAAATCGCAGCTTTTTGAGTATTCGGATGAGATGAATGAGAAGATCGCTGAGCAGATATCGTACCTGCTGATGAATAAAATCGCATTTTATAAAACGTTAGAAACCCAGATGCCCACACTGCCCACATTAAAGACCATTGAGGCTGTTGATGGCAAAGAATTTTCATGGGGACTTAGGCAATATTTCGACAAGGTGTTAGATGTAAATTATGAGGCCATATTTCAGAAAACGGTTTTAGATGAAATATATTTGCCGAGTAAATTGGTGCAAGCCCTTAACGATTTCATAGAGGAGTTGGGCACATATAATTTGGCGAAGATCCAGAGCGACGTTCTCGGTAGAGTATATGAAGAGTTAATACCTGATGTTGAAAGGCATAGGCTGGGACAATATTATACTCCGCCACCCATAGTCGAACTTATAGTGGAAATGTGTGTAAAGTCGCCAAATGATACCGTGTTAGACCCGGGATGTGGAAGCGGTGGCTTCTTAGTGAAGGCATACCATAAGCTTAAGGACTTGAAGAAAAAGGAAAACCCATTCAGAGGGGATGCTGAGTTACATAGAGAGTTGCTTAATCAAGTGTGTGGTATAGACATAAACCCGTTCCCCGCACAATTATCGTCTATAAATTTGGCTGTGCGAAATCTAAAGGTCAGAAGTGAAAACATCAACTTGGTTGTCAGCGACTTCTTTAAGGTAAAGCCAGGCATGCCTCCTCTTCCTCCGGAATTTGATGGGGTAGTAACGAACCCCCCATACACAAGGCAGGAGGAATTAGAGTATAAAGAAAAGATACGAGATTCGGCGTTAGCATACGGTGATGGCTCTACGATAGACATGGACGCTAGAGCGGGCATATACGCCTACTTCTTCACGCACAGTGCTAAGTTTCTAAAGAATGGTGGAAGAATGGGCTACATAACTTCTGATACATGGCTCGATGTAGGCTTTGGAGAAGGCTTAAAGAGATTCTTCCTCGATCATTTTAAGATGTTAGCCATACTATGGTATGATGTTAGAGCTTTTGAGAAGCCTCTTGTAGGCACATGTATAACAGTATTTGAGAAGGAAGATGCGTCAAAAAGGGCTCGTGAGGAAAACGTTGTCAAGTTCGTAAGGATAAAGAGTCCGATGCCTACACAAGAGATCGTAAACATTGTTCAAACAACGAATGCTGATTTTGAGGACGAAAGGATAAGAGTGGTCTTAAGGACCCAGAGAGAACTTCAACCTGAGCAGAAATGGGGAAGGTACCTTAGGGCTCCGGCAATTTACTTTAAAATCATACAGCATCCCAAAATGGCAAAGCTTAGCGACATAGCTGAGTTGAAGCGAGGATTTACAACAGGTGCTAACGAGTTCTTCTATCTTGACGGAGAGAAAATTAAGCTATGGGGCATTGAACGAGAGTATCTGGAACCGCTTGTCACGTCTCCCAAAGAAATAAAAGTTGAAATTAAACCTGAAGACGTTAACTATTGGGTCCTCATGGTTCATGAGCCGAAGGAGGACTTGCTAAAGAAAAATGCCAATGTATTAAAGTATATCGAGTGGGGAGAAAACGTTGAGACCCGAATAAAGGGTGGAAGAAGAGGGGGAACTACAATTAGAGGGTATCATAACCTTTCAACAGTCAAGTCAAGAAAGATGTGGTATGACTTAGGAAAAAGGAAACCCGCACCACTGTTATTTTCATGTAAGATATGGGACCGTTGCATCTTTGCATTGAACAAAGCGAACGCCCAAGCCGACAAAGCTTTCTACGAAATGCGTCCTAAGGCAAAAGAGAATGTCATAGTTCTCGCTGGAATACTCAATTCCTCAGTCACTGCCCTGCTTTCAGAGTTACAGGGGCGTTTTTATGGCGGCGGGGTACTCGAATTAGAAGTATATGAAAGCAAAGAATTACCAGTCTTAGATCCTGCTAAAATATCCACGGGTGAGAAAAACAAAATTGAAAGGTCATTTTTGAAACTTTGTGATACCCAACGTAGAGATGATAAGAAAAGCGAGGAAGAAGCCCAAAGAGAACTTGACAATGCAGTTTGCGATGTCTTAGGCTTAACTGAAAATGAGCGAGAGCAAGTCTATGAGAGCTTAGAATCATTAAGGCAAATGAGATTTCAAAGAAAAGAGGTGGAGGTTCTTGTTGAGACTGCTGAGAAAGGGGTTCCTCCAAGGAAACTGGAAAGAAAAAGAAAAATCGATGAGGAGAAACCAACAAGGCGACTTGATACATGGATGAGATAAACCTTATTCCGAATGGAACGATTTAAAGAGATTTGTTCGGGGTGAAGAATTAGTTGAAAATCAGAACCACAGAGAAACCACACAGGTTTTCAGAGGAACTTTGGAAACTCATCCCAATATATGATCTTCAAGGTTTGACTCTTGATTCTAATTATAATTTTACTGCTGGTGTGGAAGCGGTGGAATTTGAAGCTGATGAGACAATTGACGTAAAGAACATATTTCGAAAGGATGACTGGATCGCAAAATCATGTCTTTGTAATGAGTTATCAGTGCCATTATACGTTGTTACTTATAAATCGGGAGAGAATCTTATCTCAATCTATGAAGTATCTTTGTGCCGAGAACAACATAGTTTGGATATAGAAATAACTCCTTATAAAACATTAAAACCAAAAAATTTTGCCGACTGGTGGGGCGAATTGAAAGGCACCGAACAATCAAAACCACTTTATGAAGCAAGTTCTAGGATTTCCTATTTCGATCGTTTACTCGATGAACATGGGTTAGCTTGGGGAGGAAACATTGATGGTTTCATTCTGAGTTCTGATATGAAACCATTAGTAATAATTGAAACCAGATATACCCAGAAAATTGGGCTTGAAGATTATGATCCAGCAGTTTTTTATCCTCCTCATTATACCAGAGCTGGAGATTATAAGACATGGGAACCAATGGTTTTGCTAGCTTTCGAATTAAGCATTCCTCTGTTCTTATTTACTTTTGAGAGAGAAAGTGATGAAGAACGTATGGGCTTTGCGATTATAGATTCTATTTCAGAGAAGGAATTAAAATATCAAGATGCCCCTCCTAACAGAAATATAATAAAAGGAGTAGAGAAAATCAGACGTCAAATTATGATAAATTCTTCAAGAAAGCCGCCTAATAAGTTCTAGCCTCCATTTTGTAAAGGCGATCAATTTTATAGTAAGGCTAAACCACTCCGCTCTGAGTGCCCCGTAGCAGATGATTGTAGTTTTTACCTATAATAAGGTGGATATCCAGATTGTTTCGCCCGGTAAAACTCGTCCAGTTCATATCTTGTGGCAACTCTATCTGTGGCGTTCGCTCGTACATACGCTCCCTTTTCTCTGACGGTGTAGGGCTTGTCTTTTCCTTCCTCAACACGTAAGACTATGATGCTCTTTTCATCCAGTTGCCGTTTATCCATCCTATATTCTACTGGGGGCTCGCAATGGCTTCTGATGATATTCGTTATGGTACCCTCATAATCCCTATCGGCCAAACCAACGATATTAGCATGATCATCAACACCAAGCAGAATGATTCCTCCTTTACCGTTAGCAAATGCAACCACGGTCTCAGCGAATTCTTCTGATTTGCCAATGTCTTCCTTAAATTCCACATTCTCTGTCTCTCCACGCCTAATCAGTTCCCTTATCTCGTACTCGGGGATGCCAATGACAACGCCTTTGGGTATTTCCCAACCTGAATAAAATCTTCTCGTGTCAAGCATCTCGCCACTGACTTTCGAGATCAAAGCAAGGTGGAAAGAATCTGGCTTAAACCCGACAAAAACGCTTCCTGTTTCATCTATAAATTCAACATCCTCTTGCTTGACTTCCTCACCTCGTTGACAATAAAGCTTACCAACCACATTTTTAATATTTTCATCTTTTGTCTGCGCCCTCACCGTAATCTCCTTTGAACCTATATTCACCTCCTCTATCCTCGCACCATAGTTAGGTAAGCAGATGAGGATTCCGTAATGGTCGGAATAACGTGAGAGATCTATACCCAAGAGCACATCTATGGCCGTGCGAACGTCCGGAAAGAGAGGTAAATCCGGTGATACTAATGGTTCTGGAGGCCAACCAAGGCCACGCCCTTTGTAATGATACCTTTCGAAAAACCATTCGATATTGAGATAGTCCACGCCACTGTCATATTTGTATCCATTGTCTAAGCTTTCACCATCAACTTGAACTTGATAGTCTCCTACCGCAATAGTTGTGCCAGCTTTCTCAGGCAGTTTTTTGATCATTTCTATAAAATCATCTAAAGAAATAACATCTTCAATCATAGCAAAGCTTCCATAGTTTAATTTCTTTTTAGGATCATAAACATCAGAAACGTGTAATGGGAGAATCTTAGTAACGATGTTTTTCCATAGCCCCTCATGCCTCATTATTGCACTCTTAACCAAAACAGGTCCATAACTGTTCCTTCGACCTTCGATTTTCCGTATAACCTCTTCTATTCGCCTCTGGTGATCCGACACGCTACATCACCACCAAACTCATGGTTAAGCCTTATTTTATATCATTTCTCGGAGATATATTAATACCAGTTACTGATTTAAGTTGCCGTAAAACAGAATTAACTCCAGGTGATTGGATGATATCTGAGGCAGATTTTAGAAAGAAAGTATTTGCATGCATGCATGCATGCATCCCTGTTGGCCTCTGTCGCCTTCATAATGACTGCCTTTCCTACTTCTGCACCCCAACTCAAAGCTGATACACTAAGAGGTGTTTTGTGTTGTCTGAGAAGAAGCGGGTTTGTGTGACGACCAAGTCCTACATGGACGCCATGGACCACCTGATTCGGCAGGGGGTTCTACGTGAGCCGGGTCGAGCTTGTCTTTTTCCGGCACTACGTGATCAGGTCCTCGGGGCCGGAGGATGCGCCATTAACTAGGGAGGCAGTGTGGAGACAGCGAAGATGAGTTCGATGGAATGGCAAAAAAGATAAGTAAAATCGAATAAGTAACAAGCCTTATATGAAAGAAGAGGGACGGCCTGTGAGCGAAAAAGGCGTGTTAGATGCGCTTGATTTGAGTCTTTTAGACTTGTTGGCAGCGGACGCGAGGTCCACAATTAAGGGTCTCAGCGAGAAGTTGAATGCCCCGCCGACAACGGTTTACTATCGGCTAAAGAAACTCGAACGTTTAAGAGTGGTTAAGGGTTACACGATCGTTGTTGACCCTGAGGTTCTCGGGTTTTCCCGCGTCATAACCTTGATGGGGATAGCGCTCGATAAAGCTAATAGCGTAATTGATGAGCTAACTACATTGGACAACGTTGTAGAGGTTTATCAGGTGATGGGGCGCTGTGATATTGTGGCGTCGCTAATGGCAAGGGATCTGAAAACCATATCTCTCTTGCAGGAGAAGATAGCTAAAATTGAAGGGGTAAGAGAGTCTGAGTCCCTCGTTATCATCAAGGAATGCAAAAAACAACCATTACCAAAAATGATATAATTCGACTCTTGATAAAACTCATGTGGTGGATACGCATGTTAGAGGAACTCGAACTGGTCTTAAGTTTAATATTAAATGTCACCATCGTAGCCGTGGCTGTCATAACGGTGGTTGTAGCTCTTTACCTCGCCAAGTTTTTCAGTGGAACCCCTTTCGAAAGGCCTTGGAAAACGCTGTACCTTGTTCCCATTCTTATGGCGGGGGTTGGGATCTGTGAAATATTAAGCGTTAGAGTTCTTCGAGTGCGTGCGCTTCTCAGCTTAACGGCCTTACTAGCGTTTCTTTACAGCCTGTACTCATTCTATCGTGCATGGCAACGTACACGCGCGATAGAGGTTTTGAGCCCAGAAGAGAAGTGAAATCATATATAAGCGTTCGCGTTTTTGAAAAAGCAAAGTATGCTACTTGGATTAATTTACTGAACGGGTGGTTGTCCCATCAGCTCTCTTGTGAATTTAATTGCAAGATCTGCATGTGACATCCAACGGGGCTCCACTTAAATTCTTGTGTCGTTGAAATAAGTTTTATGAAAGGCCGCTTTCTCGAAGTTTCTGCAAAGCGTACTCGATGGCGTGGGTTCGATTTGCAAAGCGTTTGGTCTTCACCATCTTGTCTATCCATAATAGTAGGTCCTTATCTAATGCAATGCTAGTTTTGATCTTTCCGCGCATTTTATACCCTCTATTACTCTAATATACCGCAAAGTATATACGTTTATCTACTCCATAATATTACATAGGGGTACTATGGGGTATTACACTGAGGAATGCCTCTATTGCGTATTCCATATTCCGGGTCGGGCGTTCGTCGACGAACGGATGGTTCGAATAAATGGCAAAAAAATCCTTTTAAATTGAATAAATAGCAATCTTTATATCAATATATTGGGTATTTAACGGTATATCTTGTGATTAGGAGATGATCAGTATGGTTGAGTTGGTTGATCTCGAGCTGGATAAGATCGTCGTGGATGAGGGTGTTCGGAAGACTTTCGATGAGGAAGCTGTAGGCAAGCTTTCATCATCAATTGCGGAGCACGGCGTCCTGCAGCCCGTCCTCGTTGAACCAAGAGAGAAGGGATTGTACACGCTCCTGATCGGGGAGCTCCGCTACCGCGCCGCCAAGCGCGCAGGCCTGAAGACCGTACCCGCGGTCGTCCTAGATAAGCCCCTGAAGGGGGACAAGGCCCTCGAAATAAAGCTCGTCGAGAACATCCAGCGCCAAGCCCTAGACCCCTTCGACGAGGCCGAGGCCTACCAGATGCTGACGGCAATGGGCTACAGCAAGGCAGCCATAGGCAGGAGGGTGGGCAAGAGCCGACCCTACGTCGTGAAGAGGATGAGGCTGTTAAAGTTGCACCCAGACCTTCGCGAGGCCGTCCGTCAAGGAAACCTCAGCCCAGAACACGGCCAAGAGATTTTAAAGCTGGAGGACCCAAGCCAGCAGCTGGCCCTGGCCGAGGAGATCCAGGAGGAGGGACTCAGCGTGAAGGAGACCCGACAGCGCATAAGGGAGATCCAGGGCAGGGAGTTCGGGTGGCGCTTGGTGCCAGTACGCCTAAGCATCGAAGAGTTCTCGGCTCTACAAAAGATGGCGCCGGACGGAGATGTCAAAAGGCTGATACAAGAAACAATCACAAAACTCCTTCAAACCTAGCATGCGCACCACGAAAAGAGCAAACATCCAAATCCCTTTATTTTTTTAAGCGCAAATCAGGGCACAGGAGTCTTAAGGTGAGCTACGCTGATCAGTAGAATGTATGTCTGACAGACAAACACATAGATTTTGGAGATTTCCTTTACAAAATACGAGTTAATAGCTAGAATCGTCAGATGTCTAACGCCAAGCGCACTATAGAGGATTGGTGGGGCCTCAGGGAACAAGCCAGCAAACAACCCTGAGCGGGATCGATCAAGGCAACGTCGATCCACCGGAGCGCTGGTTTGCCCGTCTAGACGCCGCCAGAGCCCTCTCACTCTCAGGCACAACACCTAAAAACCCCGCAATTTAAGCATTTCTGAATCAGCTCTCATGGGCTAGAGGGATTCGATGATCCTGCACGCTTCGTGGGCCCTCTTTCCCTTCTCCGTGAGGGTGTACACGGGCTTGCTTCGCTGGAGCCTACGGGTCTCCTCCACCTCCTCTACCCTCTTGTCGATCAAGCCCCTCCGGGCTAGGCCGTTGAGCACCGTGTGCTCGGCCCCCGGTATGCCCCGGAAGGTTCTTCTGCCCTCCACGAGGGCGCCTAAGCACTCGAGCTGTCTGGGAGTGACCTGCAGCAGGTCCGCGCCTCTGGCCTCCAACAGCTTTGCATGGAGCTCCATCATCTGCAGGCCCTTCTCCGTCAGCCCGTAGGTCATTCTCCTCACCCTCATAAGGACCTCCTCGACGAACTCCTTGACGCCGAACTCCACGAGGCCCTCACCCCTCAGGATGGCTAGGTCCCTCTTGTCGATGGGCGCTAACCTCCTCACCTCCGCCGAGGTCACGGGCCTCTCCGCGAGGACTGCTAGCGCCTCAGGGACACCCTTCCTCAAAAGAACCCTAACCCTCAAACCAATCTCCTCCAAATTATGATCACACTTTAACTAAACACTGGTTTTTCTTAAGCCTTTCCCAAGAATCGTGCCGAACCGCATAAAATTCTCGGAAAACCTTTGAATCGAAAAGCTTAAAAACAAATCTTAGCTAAAATACGAAAAGGAGAAAGTTAAATATGGGAAAATCCGAAAAGAATAAAGAAGTCGTCAAGCGCTTGGATCCACCGGAGGAGGAGAGGAGGAAGTACCTGAAGACAGTTGGTGCCCTCGTGGCCGGCCTAGCCATCGGTGGAGCCGCTGCCTGGCTCGGTAAGCCAGCGGAGAGGGTTGAGGTTCCCGGTGTAACGGTGACAGCGCCTGGTGTAACAGAAACGGTGACGAAAACGGTTACGGCGCCGATCACGCCTACACCTACGCCTATGGAATTTAAGTATGGAAAGACCGTGTGGCTTTTAATGCCATATACCGGTGAATATTGGTGGGTAACTTGCATGGAGTATCTAAAGAGGACAGTAGAAGCTGATGGTTGGAAATTCAACTTTGCCACTGCTGAGGGATCAGACACATTGCAATCCGACCAACTAATCTCATATGCACAAATGGCCGATATATTGTTCGTCTATCCCACCAGCATGGAGGGCATAAATGAGGCTGTGAGAACAGCCGAAGAGGTATACCATTGTCCCGTAGTTATATGTAAAGACTATATAACTGGGAAGGGTCGTTTCTGCGTACATTTCAACGACTTAGAGGCAGGAACAGTGATGGCTCAGGATGCAGTTAAGTACATACAGAAAGTATACGGCACAACAGAGGGTAAAACTGTGATCTCCCTTAATGGAGATCTAGCTCTAAGTGGCTGGCTTGAAAGATGCAAAGGATTCAGATGGATTAAGGAAAATCATCCCGAAATCAACTTTTTGGAAATCATAGGCGGTCTAACGCCTGAGGGATGGGCAGATGTTGTAGACGCCTGTATTGGGGCGCCTGGAAGGGATGTTGTTGCATTACTTGCAGGAAGCGATGGCCCCTACCTCTTGGGTGCTCTCGCTGCATTAGAAAAATATGGCAAACTATACTACGCAGAAGATCCAAAGCATGTATTCATAGCCAGTATCGACGGAAAACCATCGACGTACATGTGGCTCAGGCATGGGTATAACGACTTGATCTACCCGCAAACCCCTGATAGCATATTCACTTCACTATGGAAGATAGCAAAAGATTGGATTTTGAAGGATCCATCGTATGAGTATCCACCGTACAAAATGCCCGAAATTCCACTACCATTGTGGGTTGACCAACCCGAAGGCACTTATTGGGGTGGCAAGGAACTGGTTATGAAAATAGACAAAGTTCCGTATTCCGAGACTCCTATAGGCAGAACGCCAAGCCCTCGTGTCGATAGGTACAACGTTAATACATGGGATCTGTGGGGAAACAAGATTACCAAGTGGGCCGGTAAAGACCCAGTTCAAGACGTTACATTTGTAGCTAAAGGAACAGAACCAGCATGGTGCAGGGAACTCATAGACGAATACGAAGAATGGTTAGCGAAGTAGCCATCATACTTCCCCTTTTTTCTTTTTGATTTAGGGTTACTGATTACATTAAGTTTGAATCATTTTTGGAGGCTGGGCTGAGAGGTGAGGAGAAAGTGATTAGTAAATGGATTCCCACCCAGCCTATGGGCTGGGCGACCCATTTGTGAGCAGGTTCGACATGAGCGACTTCATGCCGTCTGAGGAAAAGTGTTTCAGGTTCTCAGGGAGTTGCGGTGGAGAAGAGGGACCGAATGCCCTTACTGTGGGTTTTCGGATGTGGTGAGGAACGGGAATTGGAAACACCGTGGAGACACTGGTGCAAGGATCGCGAGCGCTACTTCGACGACTTAACTGGGACTATCTTTGAGGGTTTAAATATTTTCACTACAAGCCCCCATAGTCGAAAAGTATAAATCTGCAGTTACTTTGAAACTATAGTGCGCGCGAAGCGACGAAATATTCGTAGGGGGCAAGGCTCTTGAAATCGATGAGATATCCGTTAGGGGCTGCTCAGGCTATGTTTATTAAGTACTATACATGGTTCATATTCATAGGGATTTACCTTGCTATAGGTCTTTTTATTCCCTTGCTCCTCAGCCCCGTAACCTTTGTAAATATACTGATCCAAGGAACAACAGTAGGCCTTCTTGCTATTGGTATGACGTTTGTTATGTTGATCGGGGAAATTGATCTTTCCATGGTTTCCGTGGCGGCGTTTGGGCCTATGATAGGAATGTACGCGATGATACTAGGTTTTCCGGTACCCGCTGCCATCTTATTGACACTTTTAGTTGGAGCTGGAGTGGGATTTATTAACGGATTGCTGATTACAAAACTTAGGGTTCCGTCATTAGTTCAAACGGTTGCGATGTGGTGGATGTTATCAGGAATTGTCCTGGTTGCCACGGGTGGCATGGCGAGGGCTGGGTTCCCAGAAGCATGGAGTTGGCTGGGGAGGGTATTTATAGGTCCAATTCAAGTGCTTATCTTGTTCTTTATCATAGTTGTTATCGGTGCAGTATTTTTTGCTAGGCGTACGGTGACTGGTAAAAGACTGTACCTAGTTGGAGGGAACAGGGAAGCGGCCAAAGCGATGGGAATTCCCGTCGATAGAATTAGAGTCATTGCATTCATTATTTCTGGATTTTTTGCAGCATTGGCGGGGTATGTTCTTTCAACTAGAATGGGGTTTATATCACCTAGATTTTCCGTAGAGTGGCTTATGCCCGCAATAGCGGCTCCGGTGATATCTGGGGTTAGTTTAACAGGTGGGAGAGGCAATCTTATCAATGTCGTTGCCGGAGCCTACTTGGTTCAACTTATAGTCATTGTTGTTAGAGCAGGAGGAGTTAGCGGATTCTTCTATGAATTTGTGCAAGGACTACTTGTGTTCATTGCGGTCCTCATAGATACTGTAAGAAGGAGAGTTATTGGCCTGTAAAGTCAATGGGCAACACTCTTATAGGTGCGCGCGATCCAAACCAACGGCGTTAGTTGGTCGTGAGTTTCGATGGTTTTTCCCTTCGCGCACTCACGTGCGAGCTTGAGCACGGCGTCTGCATTACCGATGCTTCGCTCCTATCCCTCGGTCAAGAGCAGGCTAGCCAGAAACGAGTCCCCTCGTCTATCACCTCCCAATTCCAGCATGGCTTACCCTTCATGAAGAGGCGCATCTCGTCGGCCTGCCAGCGCTCGGAGAGCTTAGGTATGAGCCTCGCGAGGAAGCGCTTGACCAAGCGCGCAAACTTGTAAACCCACCCCCAGACGAGGTTTTAGAGGGGTGTTCTCGCTCGTGGCGATCGAAATGGTTGGCGACCTGCCTACATGAGAGCTCAGCGTGGTACAAATCGACAGCTTTGGTAACCGTGCGCTTGCTTGCTGTACCACATCCGCAAAAAGCCATAGTCGACGGTGAAGCGTTTGCCACATACCTTACATAAGAAACGACGCTTCCTCCGCTATATTTAAATATCAAACGCTGACAAGTTTTTACCATGAAATATGGAGTACAATCGTGGTTGTGGACAGCGA
>Ga0315312_1000557_pt1 | contig 41373 bp, 43 predicted proteins | sample TDP7_MG_FD_203629 | JGI IMG/M metagenome (GOLD analysis project Ga0315312, IMG submission 203629) | Freshwater sediment microbial communities from Lake Towuti, South Sulawesi, Indonesia - TDP7 | ecosystem: Environmental > Aquatic > Freshwater > Lake > Sediment | place: Indonesia: South Sulawesi... | reverse complement strand
GTGATCTCTTTGACAGAACCGGTGTAGGCAGGTTCCAGCCATCCGTGAGAGAGCGACGGTGGGAACTTGCCGTATTGCCATGCGACGAGCCCGATCCTGTCACCGATTCTGAATGGTCGAGAAGCAAGTAACATTAGGCCAGAGAAGAGGTTACCAAGTACGGTTTGAGAGGCCAGTCCTATAACGATGCCGAAGAAACCCACTCCTACAAGTACACTAACTAGGTTAATACCCGCTGTTGACAGCACTATCAAGAGAATTATCGAGAAGCCGGATATCTGGAACAAGAACCGAATTGCATTGCTCCGCATTGGTCCAACATAGGTGGCAGCGCGGCGAGCTATCGGTTGCGAGAGAAGTGCTATGGCCGCGAGCCCGACTACAAATATCAATGTTATGTCTATTAGGCGAACTGCCTGGTCACTAATTGGGAGCGCCGTTATCAACCAGAAGCGCAGGGCGTTCCATGATGCGATGACAGCGCCTACCGACAGGATTATTATGAGCAGCATCTTCTTCAGCGAGATGATCTTCCAACTCCTTGTAGCCATTTTCAACCTCATGAAGATCTGGACAGGCCCAGATTGTGATTGTACCTTATCGGGGGAAGGTGGCTTGAAGTTTTTGCTCAAGCCCTCGAATCAGCTTTTCCAGCGTGAACTCCTGCGCCCTCAGTTTTGCGTTCTCAGACATCTGATCCCTTATTTCTCGATTCTCAACGAGGTGCTTGATTGCTCTTGTGGCTCCCTCTATATCTTCTGGCCCATTTAGATGAATCCCATCCAGCTTGTCTCTCACCAGCCACCGCTGCCCTCCTACAGCAGACGTGATTATGGGAACTCCACCGTACATGAACTCAAGCTGGGTTAAGCCTAGGGCTTCCATGCAGCTCATGAGAATATTCAGGTAAGAGCCCTTGATTAGTTGCACCTTCTCTTCATCGGAGATTTCACCGACGTAGCTTACATTCTTCTGGTCCCGTACCTCACTTCTAACTCGCTTCTCTTGATCTGATCCGTGTCCCGCTATGACGAAGTGCACTTCATGCAAATCAAGCAGTTTTCTCGCTACCCTGACGACGGCAAGAGGGTTTTTCCGTTCCTCTATCGTCCCGATATGCGAGATTACCTTCTTATTCTCTGGGATTCCATGCTTCTTCCTGAATTGTTCGAAGTCAACCTTTTCATAGTCCTTGTATAGTTCCTCGTCGACGCCGCCTGGAAATAGATGACATTGATCCTCCCTTGCTCCCATCTTGACCATAACTTCCTTCGAGATAGGCGATATGACCAGGATCAGATCGGCTGTATGAAATATCTGCGGAAGAGCCAGCCTATTCCACGCCATCCTAAAAGCTGCTTCGACCGGGGAATACCGTATCGGGTGAGGTTCTTGATAATGAGACATATGGCAGTAGATGATCTCACGTTGATCTAGTCCAAGATTATGTAGAGTTCGCCGCCACAAGACAAACTTCGATGTATCCTCCGGCCCATTCCAAAGAGTACTATGCGTTATCAACACATCTAACTCGAATGTATCCACGATTATACGAAGGGTATCAACAAAGTTTCGAAACATAACCCTTCTAGGCGGCCAATTGCTCAGGTATCCATCTACTAGAATTGCTGGAACGCCAACTGCACTCTTTTCGAAGAAGAGGTAACCATCAACATTCCTCTCGAATTCATAGTGTGAGACCGTTCTTTTCACGTCGTGATAGGGGCTTGTAATCAAGTATGCTTTATGACCAATTCTTGTGAACTGGCGAACCATTCGCTGGGCAACAATCTCTTGTCCTCTCGTATTGCTAGTTTGATACATTATTACCCCTATCTTCATCGATGTCTTCCCTTGATTCTTTAAGCAATCAATATCTCTTATCGACGCCAACAATTCGACTTGATTTCATTTCAGATGCAAAGGGAAACTCTGGCTTTGAGAACGTCGGATTATAGTCCCATCGAGATCCGGAAAGAGGCTTGAGACCTTCCAGGCACTATTCTTGCTCTGCGCCTTTCTTCACCCTGCTACGTTTGGGTAGGATCATATCAACCCAAGGCTTCACTCTGTCCTTCAGTTGCCATCCGAAAGCGATGCCGAACGCCACTCCGAACCCTATAGCGATCGCCCATGCGAAAGCCTGTGCGAAAATGTAGACTATTGTGATGTCTATCTTCATCTGCGCCAGCGCAATTGTCGTCGATATAAAATATAGGAAAACTCTAACCACGTCCCCAAATGGTCCAAGATGTTCTGAAGCCGCGCCGGAACCACTTTTCTTCACCAAATCTCCAACCCAGTCGGCGAAAATAAACCCGAAAATGAGCACAAGAACCCCCGCAGCAAAGTTTGGAAGATATAGCGCGACTGAAGCTACGAACGCCGTGAGGATTGGAATCGATAAGACTTCAATAGCAAAGTAGATCGAGACAATGTAGACAAACCATGTTACGGCTACGGCAAATGATTTGGCTGCTGTATACCCCGACCTGAGCAACGCTCTTCCTATCGATGTCTTTCGAAAAGTCATTCCAAGATCAACTCGATCAACTAGGCGATAGACTACTTTGCCTAACGCGCGGCCTATCAACCATCCAACCAAAACGATTATTATAGCTTCAACAACCCTTAGACCGTAGAAATTTATGATTTCCCACAGCCGGTTAGACAACCATGAGAAATCGATCTGCACTGCATATTGATCGTACATTTCGTCACTACCTCACGAACTTATCCTTAACCAGTTCAAGTAACTGGCTGTAGTTCGCATATTTTATAGTCTTTGAAACCATCGAGCTTGAAATTCCCGCTGTCAGTGGTTCGAGAGGCTCGATAACATTTTCTCTAAGGCTTGCAATGTCCTTGTCCATCGCAAGCAGAACATATTCGTCAGCTCCCATAGTCGCATAGGCCCAAATCACTCTTGGCTGTTTTTCAAGGGCTTCGAAGAGACTTTGTCTTAGCAATGCGTCAGCTGTTGTTCTTGTACCGATGTGAGCAACGCATGTCATTCCAAGCTTGCTCCAATCTATCTCTGCCACGAATCTTCGAATTATCCCAGATTTGACCAGCTTTGCCACTCGTCTAGCAGCAGTCTTTTCATCGGTTCCAACCTTTTCAGCAATACTTTTGAATGTTGCCCGGCCATCCTCCGCCACGATGCGTAAGATCTTGAAGCTCAATTCATCTAAACTCAAGAAGCTCCCCTTCATACTGTTGTACTACAGATAGTTAAAAAAATTGCCATAATACGTCATATTCAAACCAAGGTGGGTCGCTTTCGGGCAATATTGTCGAATAGTTGTCGCAAAGCATATAACTCTTCTGCTTTGATATCGGTCTTGCCGCGAATCATACCAAGTGGCGATATGAGTTGGAAACAAGAAGAGTTCTGTGGGCTCTTGGCTTCTACATCGGTTTCGGCGCTACAGCGGGATTGGTGTTTTATCGGCCTCTTTCTGAACCCATATTGACAGTTGTCCTTCCGATCGGAAGCTTATGCTTCACGTTGTTCTGCATTTTCAAATATATGAAAAGCTAGGTTGTTGTTACGTTGGCTGGTGAGAAAGAGTTCTATTCATCAAAGTTCATAGAGATACTCAAAGCGCGGGGTGGGAAGGCAAACTATAACGATATACACGGAGCTCTACTGGACGAGGCCTACAAGAAGTTCAAACGGTTCAGGTTCGACATCGAAAGTAAAGTGATAGAAGATTTGATCAAGAAGGGCATAGTCAAACGCGAGGCAGAAGTCTTCACGCTTTCCGAAGGATAAACGTATTATCAGAACTTACGACTTTCATTCCTTACGAGCCACCGAGACTTCGAGTCAAAGGTGAGATTATTGCGCCAAAGTTCTTGGAAGAAGGCTCCAACATCACTAAACTGAATAAAGAACTCGCAGTCAAGCTTGAGAGGCGTTTCCTTGTGCAAGATACCTACCGACACTTCGGCTAGGTTGAAGGCGGAGTTATCAAGCTCGGAGTCTCCTAGGTACATGATCGGCCCATTTACCTTCAACTCTCTCCTCAGCGTAAGGAAGGCTTGTCCTTTATCGACATGCTCTAGATAAACGTCAGTGTATGGGCGACCAGTATATCTTAGAACCTTGAAGCCCTGCGCCTCAAACGGTTCAAGGAGTATATTAACTCGTCTTCGAGCAGTATCCCAGTCTTTGGCCAATCTCCAATCAACACAAAAGGCGGCGAGCCGTCCATCGGATAATGTCTTCCTCTCGATGTAAATGCTCACGTCAATTTCTCTGACTTCGGTTTCTATGCGTTCCAAAAGAACCTCGAATGAAGAGGAGCCCCGAACAGTTTGAGGAGGGCTTAATACTCTATCTCCAATCTTGATCTCAACTCCGCCTATAGCCGCCCAAGCCCAGGCGAATGGAACCTTCTCCTGTATGAATCGCATATCCTTCGTCGTTACTACAGCAATGGGTATCGCCTTGGCGATCTTCTCCAAAGCCTGCCGAACCGGAGGCGTCAGTTGCGCCCTTTCCCTAGAAACCCCGATAGGGCTTATCGTCCCGTCATAATCGAGGAATAGAGCTGATATCACCGTCTTCTTACGCATGCTATTCCTCCTTCTTCGCTTTTCTACTCGCGGAGACATTCAATCTGTTCGAGGTCGATTCTATCCAACAACTAAGGCTACACAAGCCAAACAATGTTTGGGCTTTCATATCTTTTATCATTTTGAAATGACACTATGGTCAACTACATTTTGAAGGTCATTTATGGTTATGAACAGCCTCAATAACTGTTTGCATAAGCCTTCTAATTTTCAACTCGGACTTGTTCGCTACTCGTGAGCTCTTGGAATGTGACTGAATTTAAAAGGTTGCCCTAATACGTCATCCTCGAGAGCGTTTGCGTCACTTTCTGGCAAGATTTTCGAGTAGATGTCGCAAAGGATATATCTGTTGTGCTTCAATACCACTTCCGATGTATCGTGGGAGAAGAAAATGGATATTGTCCTCGTTGGGTTAGCATTTGTGAGATTGGTGCTGGCTATAGTCTTCGCTGTCGCCGCGCTGTATATTGCGTCTTATGTGCTTGGTAAATTGACGAAGGATCTTGATGAGTGGGCGGAGATAGGGAAGGGCAATGTCGCTGTAGCTGTCTACATGGCTGGGATATTCATCTCGGTTGCTACTATCGTCGCGCCTGGAGTAATAGGCCTCTTCGTGACTTTGGATATTGTCGGAATCGTGGTTGGGTTCATCCAGCTGATATTGGCTTTAGCCTTGGCTGTCGCAGCTCAATACATTGGCCTCTCCGTCTTAGGAAAATTGACCAAAGGCATCAAGGAATGGGAGGAGCTTAAGAGAGGCAATGTCGCTGTCGGATTGATGATGGCAGCAGTTGTGATAGCGATAGCGGCGGTTGTCTCTCAAGGCGTATCGAGCCTTCTAACAGCTCTATTAGGCTAAACCTTGTTCGAACATGAGGTTCGGGATTTGTAATGACACCGTCCGACCTGATTAGTCAGATCATGAGAAGAGATGTGCACACCGTTGCTCCTTCTGACCCGTTGAAATACGCGCTTGAGAAGATGGTCTCAAAGGATATCGGCAATGTGGTTGCAGTCGAGAACGAGGTCCCTGTAGGCATAGTCACGGAGCGAGATATCTTGAGGAGGGTCGCCAAGTGTGAGGACGTGTCAAAACTACTCGTACGCGACATAATGTCGAGCCCTGTTGTAACTGTGACGCCCAAGAATAATGGGATAGAAGCCCTCGAGATCATGCACAGAAAAAATATTAGGAGACTACCGGTGGTCGATGAGGGTAGATTGGTTGGAATTGTAACCCAGAAGGACCTCGCATACTGGGTCTTGAGAGTGGCCTATGCGCCATATGCATCGCAATAAGATCAAGGCGAAATGTTGAATAGGCCTTCGGTGAGTTCGAAGAAAGATTGAGCAAATCTCGAATTCGACTTAGAGGACCACCAGTTCTGCTACGATTCTTTCTTTTCGACTGTTAGAGTCTTGCCTTCAGCACCTGTGACTTGGACTCGACTCCCAGAGGGAATAGGCTCCCTGCTTTTCGCTTTCCAGTACTCGCCTTCAACTACCACATAGCCAGGCTTATCTGGACCAAGATCATCCACCGCCCTGCCTTCGCCTCTTGGGAGACCGCCCAGACGCCTCTTCATCCGCGTCGCTTGAACTGCCTTATAAATGAGAATTGAGAAGAATCCTCCAGCAACAGACATTACGCCAAGTGTTGTCCAAATGAAAATGTTCACCCATTCTCGAGAGACCAGAATAGGTTCAGGCGGATACGTAATGATGAAACCCATCCCTATCGCGAAGATCACCATTCCACCTATACCGATGACACCGAAACCCGGGGTCTTCAACTCGTAGAAGAGTAAGGCGGAACCTATAGCCATCAATGCCAGTGCTGAGATGTTAACGTTGAAGCCTTGCCCTGCTAAACCCAATATCAACATGACTATTCCTGCGACCTCTGCTCCCCATCCCGGGGACATTAAACCTAGGACTAAAACGAGGAAACCGATTCCGACCATTAGACTTGAAATTAGCGGATCTGTGAAGACTTCAAGAAGCCTAACTCTTACGCTGCGCTGAAAACGAATTATCTTAGCTCCAGCAACATTCAAAGTTCTTTCTCCATAGAGCGTATTCACTTTTGCGCCGTCAGCCTTTGCCAAAAGTTCTTCAGGGCTGGAGGCCACAGCCTCAATTACATGTCGATCCAAAGCATCTTCTGCGAGAAGATTGTCGTTATGAGTTATGAACCTTCTAGCTTGAGTCTCATTCCTACCATGAAGCCGTGCATAGCCTACGATCTTTTCAGCAAGAAAGTTCACGTACTTCGTCTCATTTGTAGGCGTCGTCCCGATAACGGGTTGAGCCGATCCGATTGTTGTGTACGGCGCCATCGCTGAGTAATCACTAGCGAGAAGTATGTATGTTCCCGCTGAGAGGGCTTGGACGCCTGCTGGATATACGAAGCCTATGACTGGAATCGGAGACCTTTGCATACTAGCGACTATGTTGAACATCGAGTCTACTGATCCACCGAATGTATCTATCGTCATGAGTACGGCGGCGCAATCAAGTCGGGACGCCTCGTTAATCGCATTGGATACATGGTCCTCTGTGGCCGGCGAAATGTATCCGGATACCTCAACTAACAATACTCTGGGCTGATTCGGCTCGGCAAATGGTAGTGTTGACAAGAGTAGAATAGCGGCGATGACGAACCAGGTGAAACTTACTCTACTCTCGTTGCTCATACTGTCTGCCTTTCGCCGCCTCTCTTGCTAGACCTACTACTGCTCCTAGCGATGTGGTCCCGCCCTCAGTAACGATGATCATATTCTTTTCTCGCGCAATTTCGGTCCACGTCTGCAGTTCTCTCAATCGCATCGCTGAAGGGTTCTTCATGTAGAAGGATGCAGCTTCAGTCATCTTTTGAGCAGCTTGAAGTTCGCCTTCTGCCATTATTACTCGACTTCTCCTTTCTCTCTCCGCCTCAGCCTGTTTCGCTATAGCTCTTTGCATACTTTCAGGAATCGCAGCATCCTTTATCGCCACTGCTGTAACTTTAATACCCCAAGGATCCGTCGCTTCATCGAGGATCAATTGCAGCCTCTTATTCAGTTCATCTCTCTTAGTTAGCAGATCGTCGAACTCAACTTGACCTATGACGTCTCTTAGAGTTGTTTGAGATAGAAGGCTTGACGCGAGCACATAATCTTGAACTTTAAGTACAGCTAGAACAGCCTCGGCAACTCTGAAGTATACGACAGCGTCAACGTCCACAGTCACGTTGTCCTTTGTGAATATTCTCTGTTTAGGAACATCGAGCGTAAATAGCCTAAGATCTATCTTCTTCACCCTATCCAGAGCCGGCAGAACGATTACCACTCCAGGACCCTTCGCTCCTAAGAGTCTGCCAAGCCTGAAGACGACTATTCTCTCGTACTCTCTGACAATCCTAATTGCGCTAGCTAGTATTATCAATAGAAATATTGCGAGTATAACTATAGGAATCACTTCGACAACGGTCTCTATCTGAAGCCCCTCCGCGCTTAGGAGACTTGGATTCACCTCCACTAATCACACCTCAATAGTTAGTTGTTCAGCTTCCCTAATATACTCATCTGGTTGAAAGTCGCGAAAGGTGAGACGAAATTTTGCGAATTATTGTCTCCGGTCTATCTCTCAAATGGAAACGATGAGGCGAAGGCTTACTGTGCAGTTTTCCGTAAAAGATGTGGAAATAAATGATATTCAACGAGGCTTCGTAATGGACGATTTCGAATCCTTCGCACGAATGTACAAAGAAACGTTGGAAGCCGGCGTACTTTTCGTCTACATGAAGACTCACGGCACAAACTACAAGGGAGATCAGCTTATTCACTGTCGCCTCCAACTGAGAACGAGAAAAGGCTTCTTCTTCAGCTCAAGCGAAGGTTGGAGTGTAGAGCAAACTTTTCGCGCGGCCTTGGATCGGCTTAAGAAGCAAATTCTGAGAAGCAAAGAATTTGAATACAACCCGAAATTCGCTGGGTTTTATTGCGACGAATAGTGGCCGATCTTGCGTTATGACTATGCCAAAGCAGATCATAGAGGAGCTGAAGCTCAAGAAAGGTGTTAGATTCAGGTTACGAAAGACTCAAAAGGAAGGATCATGCTGAAAACCGTAGACTGAAGAAAAGGCGAAGATAGTAGCTAAAACTGTAATAGGATTGGAGCTGAAGGGTTGAATAGAGATAGCATTCCCAGTCGCCGTGGTGGCCGTGGCTCTGGCGGAACCCTTGTTGGCGCAGATCATGTAGGAGGAGCTTTGAAATGAGTGAGCGCGTAGAACGCCTGAAGCTGGAGAGGGTTGAAGATGTCTGCCGTCTGATAGCTTCCAAGCCGGCCATCGTGCCTGAAGACATGCCTATAGAGGAAGTTCTAAACGAGTTCGTTAACGACCCCAAGAGGAGGATAGTCTGCGTAGTAGATAGCGAACAGAAGCTCGTGGGTTTAATCTCGTTGACGGAGCTTCTGATATACATAGGCGTCCATGCAGGTGAAGCCGTGAAGTCCTTCACTCACCTCACGCCTTATGAGGCTGGCCTCCGCTACATGATGGGGAATCAAGCTAAGCATGTAATGAGGGAGGCGATCTCCGTGAAGTCTGACGATAAGCTTCTAGATGCTTTGAATATGATGGAGCGAACTGGGCTAGACGAGCTGCCTGTTGTCAACGATGAAGGAATGATCATTGGCGAGATACATGCGTTGGAGATATTGATCGAAACCTTGAAGCTTCTAAGATAGGATTATACTGAGATCTGGTCTGGAAACATTCAAGAACGTAATACATGAACCCAATTCGCTAGATAGCAAAAGTTATAGTCCATCCCGCTCGAGAACGAAAGACGTGAGGTAGTGTTACTATGGTTGATCCCGAATCCAGGCTGAAAGGACTCGTCGGGCGCGACGCAGCAGTGTCATCACTATATGGCGGATTCGAGATAGTAGTGAACAATCCGTCAAAACTCAAATGGCACAAAATATTCTCACTGTTACTTGAGTTGGACCACGAGGTGTGGGTTAAGCGGAAGGACGGGAAACTAGCGATTGTTTCGAAGCCGCCCTCAGTATGAAATTGATAGCTCTCTAGTTTATCTAGGCATTAGAGGCATTTGTAAATAGAGCATAACCGTAGCGATAACTAGCGTCACAATTGAGACGACTGCACCGGGTTTTATCCAATCGGATAGAGATAAGAATCCAAGCTTCCTCCGCTCAAGCATACCGATAGCTACGATGTTTGCTGTGCTCCCTATCATAGTAAGATTTCCAAAGAAAGTGCCTGCGAACAGCATCCCCCACCATAGTGAGAACGTCGGCACGCCGATCGCTTGCAGATCCTGCACAATCGGTATGAAGGTGGCAACCGCTAGAACATTATCCATGAAAGCGCTTAACACGCCCACCCCCCACATGAAAACTATCATTAATGTGACTTCGCTTTTCCCAGCCAGTACGTTCATTTGACTTGCTAGGACTCCGGTTACACCTACCAACCTTAAAGTTCCAACAGAAGCGAACAGGAGTATGAAGAAAGAGAGCGTCCACCAATCGACTCTCTTCTCAACAATCTCTCTCGCTCTCTCAAAATCCATTAGAAGCGCTATTCCTGCCGCACCCAAAGAGGTTCCGAGAAGCATAGCGTTCTTCTGAAGCCCCAACAGGCTCTCAATCGATGAGTGCATAACAAGAGAGAAAATCGTTCCAGCAAACATAATCCAGCAGATGGTTTGCTCCTTTTTCTCAATGCTGCCGGCCTCTTCCACTTTCTCTTCTTCGGTTATCACCTTCTGAAGTTCTTCATCAAGCTTCTTCACGTCTCTGGAGAAAAGCTTCAGCGATAGCGGGATCGTTGCGCAAAGAGCGAGTATGGCTATTGGAGTAGCCCACCTCAAGAAATCGGTGAAGGTCAATCCAGCCCTCATCGCAACCATAATTCCAATAGGATTTCCAACTACAGTCGCGCTACTACCGATGTTCGTCGCGAATACGATCATTATCACAAATGGAAGAGGATTGAGCTTCCGTTTGGAAGTCAAGTGGAGCACAGTACTAATCATGAATAGAATTGAGGTAACCTCATCGACCAGTGATGCGAAGACCGCTGCTAAAACCATTAAAGTGACAGCAAGTCTTTTGCCACTAGATCCGACCAAGTCTACAATCCTCTGAACTAAATGTTCGAAGAAATGCCGCTCTTCAAGAAACCCGACGACAATCATCATGCCGATGAGAAACAGGATGATGTCTAAACCTGCAAACTCGATGATCTCAGGAATATCGATCAATCCCAATGCGATGAGGCTGGTCATTCCGATCAAAGCAAAAGCCAATCTGAACTTCCAGAAGACCAACGTTCCGAGAACAATGCCCATGAATATAGTTGCTGACAATGTCTGCTCCAGCGTCAACCCCAAGACTGCAGTAATCAAAGCTGAAATCAATAGAGCAACCATGTATACGAACGAACGCTTCATCCCACTCCCTTCTGAAGGCAGGGAATCCTACACGTCGAAACATTGCTCACTGGTCAGCCAAATGGTTCAGACGTTTTCTCTGGCAATCGAGAAACGCTGTACGGAGGTTTGCAAAGAATCCCTTGGTTCCGATTGACGTGGTTCTTTAATAAGAAAAAGCGGACACGATATAAGTCTTTTACTCGTAGGAGTGCTATTGGAAGACAATATTCAAGTTCTGGTTTTTGATGATTTCATAGTAGACTCTGATATAATCAGAATCTTGTTCTTAAGCCCAGCGATGAGATCTTCGTATTCTTAAGCCTAGAGCGATTAGAAGTGGGACAACTTCAATTCTTCCAAGGACCATCAGGATGATTAGCAGCCACTTCAATCCCAACGGCATGAAAATACTCACTATTCCTACTGAAAGGCCAGCTGTTGCGAATGCTGATGTAACTTCGAACAACGAGTCGACGAAGCTATATCCATTCAGGAAGAAGATTGGAGCGGAGATAGAAAGCAAAGCCAAAGCGAGAACAGGAATCGTCAAGCTGAAAACGACATCGGCATCCTCCATGATCATACCCTCAAGTTTGAGCGGCTCAACCTTCTTTGAAACAGCTCTCTTTACGAGCCACGGTATCGCCTTCAAAAAGATGATCAATCTCAGAACCTTAACGCCGCCTGCTGTGGAGAAGGTGCAACCTCCGATCAACATTAGCAGTATGAGAACCAGTTTCGCGTTGACGCCTAGTCCGGTGAGGTCGATGAACTGAAAACCTGTCGTGGTTGATGCACTGACTACGTGGAACAGCACCGTGTAGAGATCTAGACCTGTGAGCCAGTATATAGCGATCGCTCCCGATATGACGATCGCAAGGAAGAGGCGAAATTCTTTGGTGAGTCCTCTCCTGAATTGGCGATTGAGGATCCAATAGTGAGTCCTGAAATTGACTGCGCCAGCGATCATCATTATTCCCAAGATTAAGCCGACTTGATAATTAGCCAACTTCGAGAGATCCTTCAGAGGTGAAAATCCTCCGGTTGTTATAGAGCTGAACACCAAGGAGACCACTTTTACAGGGTCACCTATGGAAGTGAAGTATAATGCCGGTGTGAAGATGATCAGATACAGAGTGTAGACAAACAATATGAAGGCGAGCAACGTCTTCAAGTCTCGTCCGATTCTCTCTATCCCTATGGCTCTGACGAACTGGGTTATCTCTTCGCTAGGATAGAAGAAGGCCAAAAGGATGAAGATTATTCCGATGCCGCCGATCCATTGCGTCATACTTCTATACAAAAGTATGGATTTCGGCAGAACGTCAACATCCGCTATTAGACTGAAGCCAGTTGTGGTGAAGCCTGAGATACTCTCAAAATACCCGTTTGTGAATCTTGATACTGGGTCATGAGTTGCAAATATATTGAGATAGACGTAAGGGATGCAACCAACAAGCCCGACCAAGAAGTATGTGATAGCCAGAAGCATACATGAATACCTGAAATCCAATTCTTTTCTTTCGCATAGAGCATTGAGTAGAAAACCCGCTATCAAAGAGACTACAGCCGTCACGAAGAATGAGTCCAGGGCACGCGATTCATTGAAGTAGAAGGCTACTATAATGGGTATGACTGTCAGTAGGCCACTTATCTGCAGGATGAACCCGAGATTGGCCAGGACCGGCCTCATCTATGATTCCCGCTATTGTAGAGCTACAGGCCGCGCAGCAATAACTTCTTGCACAAAGCAACTTGTATTTATGAGCTTCTTACTAGGTCGTAAGCAACGGTGCTTAAAGTGAAGTCGGGGATGAACATGTAAGCGAATAGGGCTAATCTTCTCAGATTTCACTCTCACCCAAAGATTTGTCACCCTTTTCAGATTTGAGAGTAGAACAAGCTTTAACGTCAACTATCAAGCCATATAGCATGACGATAATTGAACCATAAGAGGGAGATCGATCGCCGGATAGCGCGAGAAAGAATAGAGATACTACTCAAGTTAGCGAAAGAAGCATTCCATAAAGATCGAACTCTCGCCAACCGCTACGTGACAATAGCTAGGAAGATAGCGGTCAAGTGTAATGTCAGAATCCCGGCCGAATATAAGCGGTTCATTTGCAGAGAATGCGGAGACTTGTTAGTGCCGGGTGTAAATTGCCGTGTAAGAACTCGCTCATTAGGAGGTACAAGGGTGGTGATAACATGTCTAACGTGCGGAGCCCAAAGAAGGTATCCAGCAACAAGAGAGAAAGGCCTCAAAAGAAAGCGTGGAGAAGACTTGTCGAAAGATCAGGGACGATGAAGCCTACAATCTGGATCGGGAAGAACGGAGTTACGAAAACTCTAATTGAGCAAGTAGTCGCCCAACTCAAAGCGAACAAGATTGTGAAACTAAAAGTCCAGAGACCCATCGCGGAAAGTGAATCAATCCAAGATATCGTAAACAAGATCTTGAAAGCGTCAAACTCCTCGCTCGTGAATATTAGAGGGAGAACCTTCACAATATACAAACAGAGTCAAGACGACTAGAAGAATCGTCAAAACTTATATTGAGCATTAGATTCTACTGGTTAAAAGACTCGTAGAAGAATCGGAGAGAATATGCTTGCCGACTCCGTACGACGTACCTGCGCAAATGTTCATCGAGAGACTAGCTAAGTACTTGAAAGAGAATGTAGGCGAAGTTAGCCCGCCGACATGGGCTACAACAGTGAAGACTAGTTCGCATAAAGAATACCCGCCTCTCCAGCCCGACTGGTGGTATTGGAGATGCGCTTCACTCTTAAGGAAACTTTACGTTCACGGGGCGATAGGTACGTCGAGACTCAGAGTTGAGTACGGAGGACGGAAGAGAAGCGGAAGAAGAATAGAGCACGTGAGAAGAAGCGGAGGCTCAGCGATAAGAGAGCCTCTTCAACAGTTGGAGAAGGCAGGTTTCGTCACGAGAGAGGAGAAGAAAGGCAGAAAGCTCTCTAGAGAAGGTACAAGTCTACTGAATAGAATCGCCTCTGAGATACTGAAAGGAATGAAGAGCTCAACGAAAGGAGAGTAGCGATGAGCGAGGAGCTAAGTGAAGAGGAGCTTGAGTATCTCAGGAAGAGAAGACTAGCGGAGTATCAGCGTGCTCTAGCGAATGAAGAGAGGAAAGCCCAAGTCCAACAGCAAGTTGAATCCCAGAAACAAGCACTACTAAGAGCGATACTAACCCCGGAAGCAAGACAGAGGCTGACCAACGTAAAGATGGTCAAGCCTGAGTTCGCAGAACAGCTCGAGATACAATTAATACAACTCGCACAAGCTGGGAAAGTTCAGTCACCTATAACAGATGCCCAATTGAGAGACATCTTGGTACGCTTGCAATCCCAACGTAGAGACATCAAGATAAGGAGAGCTTAACAAGAATGGCTAGAAACAAACCAGCAGCAAGAAAACGGAGACTGGCGAAAGCACTTAAACAGAAGAAATCGGTCCCGACATGGGTGGTAGCTAAGACGATAGGCCGCGTAAGAACCCACCCAAAGAAAAGGCATTGGAGAAGAACGAAACTCAAAGTCTAGGATGTTTCAGAATTGACGCAAACAACAGAAGATGAAGCGCAAGCGGAATTGGAGGAAGAGAAAGAAACAACTGAAACTAAGCCAGAAGAAACAGCTGAAGAAAAGCCTCCTGAGAAAGAAGTGGTCGCGAAAGAAGAGAAACCTTCCTTGAAGGCTGGTGAGAAAGCCGAAGAAGAAATCGAGGTTGTTGAAGAGAAACTCTACACAGTCAACTTCAGAAAGGCTTGGATCACCCCGAGAGGAAAGCGAACTCCTAGAGCGGTTCGAATGCTCCGAGACTTTGTGAAGCGACATATGAAGACTGAAGATGTCATCATAAGTAATGAGATCAACGAGAAACTGTGGTCGAGAAGTATAAAGAAGCCTCCGAGAAAACTGCGAGTTCGAGTTGTAAAGGATAAGGAGGGCAATGTCATAGTCTATCCTGTTCAAGGCGACTAGCTTCTTGCCCGTGATCTTTTCAGATATTTTTGGAAGCCCAAACATAGGTGTATACTGCTTCTCAAACGAGAGCTTGGCGATAATGCCGAGTGGAACCCCTCAAAAGAAGATAGAAAGATTCAAGCAGTGTCTAGGGGTTGAAGTCTGCACTACCAATATGGGCGGTTCGAGACTAATCGGAGTCTTGGTTGCAGCAAACTCCCACGGAATTATCTTGCCCCACATTGTACACGACCATGAACTTGAAGCGATAGAGAAAACGGCAGACATGAAGATCTGCGTGCTCAAGGATGAGAGGAAGACTGCTTTCGGAAACATGATCTTGGTGAATGACTACGGAGCCATAGTTGATCCAAGATTATCGCCTGCAACAGTGAGAGAGCTATCCGAAACCTTCGATGTGGAAGCCATCAAAGGGGAGATAAACGGCCTACCTTACGTAGGGGCGCTAGCAGTGGCGACGAACAAAGCCGTTCTAGCTCATCCAAAGACGAAGGAAGAAGAGAAGAAAGTCATCGAAGAAGCCCTCAAGGTTCCAGTTGAACTTGGAACCGTCAACGGCGGTGTTCCATATATTAAGTCGGGACTGCTGGCAAATAGTAGAGGCGCAATAGCGGGATCTTTGACTCTAGGATCTGAGTTGATGGCCATTACCCAAATAGTAGGTATGGAGAAGAAATCCGATCAGCCGATATCCTAACTCAATCGCACCCACAATTCACTACTGAGTTGAGAATTGTAGGGAATACAAAGTAGGTGAGGGGTAGAACCGCAAAATCTACTTTGTAAACTTAGTCATCTTCGTTCCGCAAGCAGGGCAAATTGCCTTCAGTATAGGTCTGCCTTTGGAAGTGGTTTCTCTCTTTACGTTCTTGTCGTCCACAGTCATCTTCTTCTTGCATTTGACACAGAACATCTCCACCAAGGATTCATCCCTCCTGATACCCCACTAGCCCTTCGGATGTCGATAAAAACCTTTTCTATCTCAAGTCCGGCAGCTCCGCTCGAGAATATGAGCTAGATTCAAACGTAGTTGTAAAGAAACAGGTTGGCTCTAGGAAATTGACGTAGTATTTAAATATTGAGGCAGTTATCAGCAAACCAAAGTCCAATCGAACTGACAGATGAAGTACCGATCAACGCTCGGTTAGGAGAATGCGTGAATCTTGGTTCAAAGTAAGATCTTCAAGATCTCTGGGGAGATCAAGAAGCCTAGAATGACATTCCCATTCACGAAGGAAGTTGCGGCGACGAAGACTGAAGATGCGTTAGAGAAGATATACGCTGAGTTCGGCAGTAGACACAAAGCGAAGAGATTTCAAATCAAGATAGTAAAGATTGAAGAAGTCAAGAGCGAGATGACTTCATAGAAACTTTAGGAGCTCGGCGAAATCATGTCGAAGGAAGATGAAGAGATAAGACGGATGCTAGTTGAGTTGAGGCTACTAGAAGGATCTGCAAGAACCCTTCAATCGCGTCTCGAGGTCGTCGACACGGCGTGGAGTGAAATCCTGATAGCAAGCTCCACACTTGAAGGAGTAAAGAATAAACCGAAGGGCACGGAGGCACTGGTCCCAGTAGGCGCTGGCTCATTTATTCGAGTTGAACTAGCTGACTCAGAAAAGATCGTCATGGGCGTGGGCGCGGGAGTGAGCCTCGAGAAATCGGTGAATGATTCTATCGAGAGCCTTAAGAATAGGCAGGACGACCTTGAGAAGCTCAGGACGTCGCTCCAAGAGCAGCTCTCACAAATAGCATCAAGGATCGAGGATGAACGTAGAACATTAAGCGACCTCGTGAAGAAGCGAGGCGGAGAAACTGTAGAAGTTGTTTGAAAGACTTAGAACGCATTTCTCGGCTTTCTTTGATAAGGTCTCAAGAACCGAATTGAAAGGGGAAAATTTGCAGAGCCCGCTTGAAGAGTTCAAGCTTACGCTCCTAGAAAACGACGTAGCCTTTCCTGTGGCCGACTACATATGTTCAAGACTCAAAGAGAGAGTGGAAGGGCTGACTGTCCCTAGGTTCAGCGATGTAAGAGAGCCACTTAGAAGGGAACTGCATGAGGTTCTCCTAGAAGTACTCGAATCCGGTGAGCGAACAAACCTCCTGGAAATAATTGATAACAAGAGAAAACTGGGCGAACCTGCCAGCATAGTGTTCGTCGGCATAAATGGAACAGGAAAGACGACGACGATCGCAAAAGTAGGATATCTTCTCCTCAGAAAAGGCTACAGCGTTGTTCTCGCTTGCAGCGACACATATAGAACTGGCTCCATAGAGCAGCTTGAGGAGCACGCGAAGAGGATAGGGGTCAAGATGATTAGGCACAAGTATGGAGCCGATGCTGCAGCTGTGGCTTTTGACGCCATAAGCTACAGTCGCTCTCACGGAATCAGTGCCATCCTGATAGACACAGCTGGTCGAATGCAGACAAACAGGAATTTGATGGAGGAACTCAAGAAGATCAAGAGGGTAGTCAAACCTGATTTCACAATACTCACCGTAGACTCTTTAACTGGAAATGATGCTGTTACGCAAGCTGAAGAGTTTGACAAGGAAGTCGGGATAGACGCGACAATCCTCACCAAGATCGACGCGGACGTTAAGGGTGGCGCCGCTTTGAGTGTAAGCTATGTGACTCACAAGCCGATAATCTACATCGGGACTGGTCAAGGGTACGAAGACCTAAAGCCATTTGAACCGGAGTGGTTCGTAAAGACAGTTTTAGACTGACATATGACCCTCCCCGCTTGACAACAGAACAGTTTTAGACGTAAACCATCATGTTTTCAAGGGTGAGCCGCATGAAGATCCGCGGTCGAGATTTCTTGACAATGATGGAATATTCGAGTAGTGACATCTGGCGGATCCTGAAAATCTCGAAGCAATTGAAGAAGGAAGCTTCAACTGGCAGATTTAGACCCATGTTGAAGAACAAGAGTCTTGGAATGATATTTCAGAAACCTTCGACGAGGACGAGAGTATCATTCGAGGTGGCTATGAGGCAACTGGGAGGCTCAGCTCTCTATCTTGGCTGGAATGAACTTCAACTAGGTCGCGGTGAAACTGTTGCAGACACGGCTCGAGTATTAGCTCGCTATGTTGACGGTATCATGGCTAGGGTCTTCGCGCATTCAGATCTTGAGGAGCTGGCGAAAAACGCAGACGTCCCAGTCATTAACGGTCTGTCGGACCTCTGTCATCCCGTCCAAATTCTAGCTGATTTGCTGACAATCTGGGAGAAGAAACGAGAGTTCAAAGGACTGAAGCTAACCTACATTGGCGACGGCAACAATGTTTGCAACTCTCTACTGCTAGGGTGCGCAAAGATGGGCATCAACATATCTGTAGCTTGCCCTGAACGATACAAGCCAGATGAGAGATTCATCGGGTGGGCTGAAGAAGAATCAAGATTATCCGGAGCTACAGCTGAGATTTCGAGTGAACCGGAGCAAGCGGTCAGAGACGCGGACATCATATATACAGATGTCATAGTGAGCATGGGTCAAGAAGCTGAACGCGCCGAGAGAACGAAAGTCTTCCTACCGAAATATAGAGTTACAGAGGATTTATTCAAGAGGGCCTCGAAGGATGCTATATTCATGCACGATCTCCCAGCTCATCGTGGGGAAGAAGTGACAAACGAAGTAATTGATGGCCCACGGTCAGTTGTTTGGGATCAAGCCGAGAACCGATTACATGCAACGAAAGGGCTTTTGTCCCTATTGATCTGACCCTTTTCCTTAGGTGGAAATCAATCTCTCGAAGGGACTTGAATGACTATTCTCATCATTGCATCACTCATCGATCCAGCTTCCGTCAACATAGCGGACAAACTGATTAAGGAGTACGGGTTCGAAGCGAGCGAAAGAACCTTTTCGGGAAAACCAGTCTACAAGAAAAATCATTTGCTTCTGGCATACATCGATGTAGATGACATATATGCAGAAGACGTTGACAAGACGTTCCAAGCCGAAGGAGTGATTTTCGCTTCTCGACACAAAAGTGAAAGCGGGGAGCCTACCTTAACCGTGCATGTACCTGGAAATGTCGTGAACAAAGCTGATTTTGGAGGAAGACCCGGAAGCCTCGCATGGGCTCACCCTCAAAGAATGAAGGCTGCATTGATGGCTCTAAGACAAGCTAAAGACGAGTTTGGGCTGACCGAATATTCAGTTTCCCTTGAAGTAACTCATCATGGACCAACTGAGCTGACGATCCCAGTTATGTTTGTGGAGATAGGTAGCTCAGAAAGCCAATGGACCGATGAAAAAGCAGGGTATGCTGTTGCAAAGGCCATATGGGCTGGCTGCAGCAGACCTGTAGATAGTCAAGGTTGCGTTGGCTTTGGGGGAGGGCACTACGCGACAAAGCACACAAAGATAACCTTAGAAGAGGACGTAGCAGTAGGCCATATCTTCTCTAAGTATGCTTTCATCGAAAGTTTCGACCCTCGCTTGATCGAGACGAGCTTCAGAAAGACGCATGGCGGATGCAAACTGGCGACGATAGATTGGAAAGGAGTACGTAGCGATAGTCGGAGAAGACTGATTGAAGTCCTCAAGGACTTGAATATTGATATAATTCGCTGCTAGCCGGCGGAATCCAATGAACACCAGCGTGAGGATCAACGCAAGCAAGTGCCGAGAGTTAGGTCTTAGACTGAAGCCTATTCGTGTGCTTCCAGATCCTAACATCCGTAGAGCAAGAACCGTTGCTAAGAAACGGATGGAAGCGGAGTTCTGGTTCTACGTCATAGCGATCTGCCAAGCGACTAGGACCTTGCAAGGGTACATTGATGGTAAATGGCTGAGAGGAGGAGACTACCTGCTAGCCGCGTGCAGACGGAGATTCGACTCCGACCAAGGTTTCTTTACAGCAAACAGGATGAAGAGCATACGAGAAGACGACCTTAAAGCATTGTTATCCGATGACGGAAACCCCGATCACTCCACCATCGATCGCGTTGCAGAAAGAGTTGGCTTACTTCGAAACTGCGCGAGAGGCTTGCTTAAGCGCTTCGATGGAGACATAATGAGGCTCTACAATGCAAGCGAAGGTTACTTGATTCGAAGAGATCGAAAAGGCCTCCTCAATCTGCTCAAGAACTTCAGAGCGTACAGCGATCCGGTCGAGAAGAAGAGCTTTCTCATTCTGCTATACCTGAGCGAATCTGGAATCTGGAAGATAAGAGACTTGGAGAACCTGAAGATAGCTGTTGACTATCACATAATGCGAATAGCGTTGAGAGCTGGGATCGTCAACGTGGTCGATAATGCTCTCGCATCCAGACTGCTGCAGCGTAAGAGAGTGAAACTAAGTGAAGACTACGAAGTGAGGAAGACTGTAAGAGAGGCCTGCAGCCTCCTCTCAAAGTACTCCGGCCATAGTGCCTTCGAGATAGATACGATGCTATGGAATATGGGAAGAAGCTGTTGCTTCTACGAGCACGATCCGATCTGCGACGCAAGAATCTGCCACAAGAGAGACAGATGCAGTTTCATCAAAGCCACGAATTATTCGTGTCTTGGAAAATGCATCTTTGACGGCGCATGCCTCGGAAGCCGGAGCGAGCGCTACAGAAAACTCTGGGAAACAAACGTTTATACACAATATTATTGAGCAGAATCCCGGAAAGTTCGACGAATGCAGAAACTGTTTATATATCGCAAGGTCTTATTCTGAGGAAGGCACTCCTGAAGGGACAGACTTTGAAGTTCGGAGAGTTCATCGGATCTGCAAGAAGACTGCTACGTGTTGCAACAAAGCCAGGTCGAGATGAACTATGGCTACTAATTAAAGTCACCCTTTTGGGGGTAGCAATCGTCGGCGTGATCGGCTACATCGTTCGAGTCTTGTTCTGGATAGTCGGACTCGGCCCATAGAGGTGGATAACTTGTCTAAGGAGAAACATAAGACTTTGATCTTTGCCGTTCGTACAACCAGCGGCCAAGAGAAGACTGTAGCTGAGATGGTTGCCTCAAGGGCGGGAGTGAAGAAGCTTCCAGTATCTTCCGTTCTAGCTCCAGAAGTAATCAAAGGATACGTATTCGTTGAAGCAGTTGGCCCCCACTTCGTCGACGAAGCTATTTCAGGAGTTAGACACGCTAGAGCCAGAACGAGAGGAATGATAACAGCCTCAGCTGTTGAACGATTCATAATCACGAAGCCTGTGATTGAGGAACTCAATACTGATAACCTCGTTGAGATTGTCGGGGGACCATTTCGAGGATTGAAAGCGAAGATAACGCATATCGATAAGGTCAAGGAGGAAGTTACGATTGAATTGCTTGAAGAAGGGTTCGCGACGCTGCCGATAACTGTTCATGCTGACTATGTGAAGCTTGTTGAGAGAACGGGAGGTGGAAAAGGTGGCGGAGAAGAAGGTAGTTGAATCTCTGATTGATGGAGGTCAAGCAACCGCTGGCCCCCCACTAGGACCTGCGCTGGGCCCTCTCGGCGTTAATGTACTGCAGATCGTGAACAAGATTAATGAATTGACAAAAGCCTACTCAGGCATGAAAGTCCCGGTTAAGATATTTGTTGACGTAGAAAGTAAAGAATTCGAAGTTGAAATTGGAACTCCGACCACCGCAGCCCTTATCGTCAAAGAGCTTGGAGTTGAGAAAGGTTCAGGAACCCCTAAGGCTCAAAAGATAGGAAATCTGTCGATGGAGCAAGTTGTCAAGATAGCGCAGATGAAGATCCCAGCTAGCTATTCTAAGACCCTGAAAGCAGCGGCTAAAGAAGTTCTCGGGACTTGCATAAGCTTAGGTGTCACTGTAGAAGGTAAAGAACCCAAGGAAATCCTGGAAGAACTGGAAAAAGGAAACTACGAGAAACTCTTCAACTAGAAACTTAAGTTCCTTCCTTATATCCCGAGTGGTTCTTACAGGTGAGGTTGGGCTGACTTGACCGGAATCGAGAAACAGGCTTGATTGTTATTCAGTCACCGCAAGTTCTGTTAGGTCTGCGGGTGATTCGGGTTCCTGTTAACTGTCGGGTGATGACTTGCGTTTTGTATTAAGGTCATCCATTTGTCTTGTCCCTCAACCTTGATTCCACAAGCCTCTGCGGGTGTCTTACCTTCTAGAGCTTCATGTGGTCGAACGTAGTTGTGGAAGATTTGATAACCAGATATAACAGGCGTATCTTCACGTTTCAAGCCACGCATCACTTTCTCTCTATCACGGATCTCGCCATTGAGTCGCTCCATCTTTCGATTGTCATTTGCTTGACCTTTCCACGTGACATGCTCGATATGTCTTGCTTGCGGTCTCCGATTCGAATAGAACTCTCGCTTCCAAGCCTGATGGTAGGCGTGTAGGCCATCCGTTATGAGAGTCAACGGAGTTTTGCCTGCTGTTTGTTTGGCTTGCGAAAATAGTCTGCTGGCGTAGTTCGACGCTTCATGGCTGAATTTGTCTCCTGCGACCTCTTTGGCGATCCAGTAGCGTGTTTCATCATCCATTAAGGCATAAAGATACTTTGGATTTCCTTTGAACTTCATCCACATTTCATCTGCTCGCCAAGTATCCGAAAGTTGAGGTTTAATCTGCCCCAGATACTTCTCCATCAGTCCGACGTATTTCTGAATCCACTTGTAGATCGAAACATGGCTTACGTTAACGCCTTGAAGTCGGAGAAACTTTTGAACATTCCTGAGCGATTCTCCTGTAAAGTATAGTTGCATTGCTGATGTGATCGCTTCAGGTCGTGCCTTCATCTTGTCAAAGCCCAAATTGAATGAGAAACGCTTACCGCACGACCTACACAAGTAGCGTTGAATATTCCCATACCTGTTGTGTCTCAGAGCATCCTTGACGACTCTGCTTGACAAGCAAATTGGGCATTGAAGCGTGGCAATAGGCTGAATCGTAACAGCATGAGCTTCGACTCTTTTTCGAATTGCAGAACTTAATTCGCAAGCCCAAATGTGCTTACATTTCATCTCACGGTACACATGGTCAGGACAGGTGCAAGTCCATCCTTGACCACTCGAACGGACGAAATACCATCCATTGCTCGATTGAGACTTGACTTGATAGAGCGCAACACCAAGTCTCTCAATCTGACCATCAAGTTGCGCGATCGCGTTTCCTCTCAACTGGCGACTATCCATCTCCATCAGCATTGTAATATTATATCTACGTAGATATATTAACCTAGCGGTATCTACGTAGATACGTAACAAACATTAAATACGTAGATATTTATTATGTGAAAGTGGGCAGTCTACAATGCCTAAATGGAAGAAGAACACTGACCATTTTACGGTTAGTGTTAATCACAACAAAGTACGAGGCTATCAGAGTTCAATTCCGAAACCCGTCATGGAGGTTTTGGGCAATCCAGAAAAAATTACCTTTCTGATACGATCAAAAAAGAAGGTGGAGGTCATCGCGGGCGAATCTGGAGGGTCTAGGTCGTGAGCACGTTGAAGAACAAATATTGCAAGCTTGCCAATTTAAGGGATGAGAGCGATGTAGAGCAGAACTTCCTTGTCAAGCTACTAGATGAATTAGGCTATACTGAGGACTTCCGTGAGAGCAAGAAGACACTCAAAGAGGTCAACATTGGGAAAGCTAAGAAGAGACGCCCCTACATTCCTGACTTCGTCGGCTACATCGACAAGAAGCATGAGCATCCAGTTCTCATAGTCGATGCCAAGCATCCTGACGAAAGCCCTGAAGACGGAGCCCACGATGCTCAACTCTACGCCGCTGTGATTCGAAGATCTCTGAGCGAACCGAAACTAGAGCAGTATTGCATCGGTAGCAACGGACACGCTACTCTTCTGTTTCATTATGACCGTAGCCCAGTTGTTTCAACATTAGATTTCGCCGATTTCGTAGATGGCAACGGCAAGTTTGAAAGCCTGAAGGTAGAGATGAGCAGGGAAGCGAGAGCTAAGGCCGCCGAACCAAAAGAAGAGACGTTTGAGTTCAAGAAACCCCTTGAGTCGGACCTGATTTCCATCTTCGAGGCCTGTCACAACCTCATTTGGCGAAAGGAAAAGATTCCACCAGCGGAGGCATTTTACGAGTTTGCCAAACTCCTATTCATCAAGAGCCGCATGGACGCTCAGATTCATGCGAAGATGAATAAGGGAGAAAGAATCGTGGCATCCGATTTCGTCTTTAGCGTCCGATGGATTGAATCACTAGAAGAGACAACTCCCGACCCCATAAACTCAGTTCACTTCTTCGAACTGAGGAAGAAGCTGGAAGACGAAATCGCAAAAGGCCTGAAGAAACGGATGTTCGAGCCTGAAGAGACAATTAAACTCGGCGCGGAAACGGTCAAGGAGGTCGTGAGACTGCTGGAACACCACGACCTCTATGCCATGGATGAAGACCTGAACGGAAAAATGTTTCAGACCTTCCTGACAGCCGTGATACGTGGACGTTCCCTTGGGCAGTTCTTCACTCCGCGAACCGTGGTCAAGTTCATGGTCGATATGGCGAATCTCTCGGTCAGAGTAGAGGAGATTCCGAAGGTTCTGGATGCCTGTTGTGGGACTGCTGGTTTCCTCATCGAAGTAATGGCCGTCATGACAGACAGCATTGAGAGCAATCTCGCCCTCTCACAAACGGAGAGGGGAAAGCTCGTCAAGCGCCTTCAAAAGGGGTGTCTCTGGGGAATCGAAGCTAACGAGACCATCGCCAGAGTCGCCCGCATCAACATGTACCTTCATCAGGACGGGGGAAGTCGAATCTACAAGGCCGATTCACTAGACAAGGAACTCGTCCGAGACCCCAAGGTATCTGGAGAGGCTGAGCGCGACTACGAAGAATTGAGGGCTTCACTCTTGGACGACAAGATTCAGTTCGATGTAGTATTGACCAATCCTCCATTCGCCATGCGCTACGAGAAGAAGAAGAAGGACGAGAGGCGCATTCTATCACAGTATCATTTGGCGAAGTGCCCCAGCGGTAAGGTCGTCTCGTCGCTCAAGTCAAGTGTAATGTTCCTCGAAAGATACTACGACCTGCTGAAACCTCACGGTCAGATGTTCATCATAATTGACGACGCCTTCCTGAACACGAGTGCTGCGAAGTCCACCCGCGACTGGATCAAGAGTAGGTTCTTGATTCGGGCAGTGATCTCGCTTCCCAAGAACTCTTTTGTCCTAGCTGGGAGCGCGGCGAAGACCTCGATACTAGCCTTGGAGAAGAAGACTGAGCCCTCCAACGACCAACCATCAGTCTTCATGGCGAAGAGCAAGAGTATAGGCCACACCGATTCTGGGAAACCCGACCCCGATTCAAGCGACCTCCACGCGATTCTTTCCGAGTGGAACAGATGGAGAATGAACGGGACTCTGCCGAGGTCTCAGAATTGCTTCGTGGTCAAGCCTTCAGCACTTGAAGCGAGGCTCGATGTCCAGTGGTATGATCCTGAATATGAAGAGGTATACAAGGCCTTAAGGTCGAGACCGCATATGAGACTCGGAGATCTGAACATTACACTCCGATACGGTGCGTCCCTCGACGCAGACTATAAGAGCGACATCCCCTTCCTCAGAATCGAGAATCTTAGAAGAAACGCATTGGATGTCAGTGACCTCCAATCCATCCCAAGCGTCGTTCATGCAAAGGCAGTCAGGAACCTCTACCTACAAGAGGGAGACATACTTATCGCCCGTAGCGGAACCTACGTTGGCCTCGCCGCCACTGTCCCAGCGGGCTTCGAGAAGTTCATCTACGGCTCATACATCATCCGTCTCCGCATGAAGGATAGAAAGAACTTCCTTCCAAAATTCGTCGGAATCTATCTTAATTCACGTTTCGGTCAGATGCAGTTCGACAGGCTGAAGACGGGGTCGCTTCAGTTCAACATAAACACTGACCAAATCAGGAGCGTCCTGATTCCGAGGATTGGAGAAACAGACCAGAAACGGATAATCGAAGCCTTCGAGCAGAAACATAGTGAAATAATGCGCCTGAGGCAAGAAGCGAAGACAACCGAGACAGAGCTTTCGGACGACCTTGTTAACAAGGTGAGTGGTGCGGCAGGCATAGCGTTAGGCCTGAAACTCAGGGACTTCTTGGGAGAATAAGAGGTATGATTGTCAGCGTTTAGATTTCATACAAAAGAAATTTCAAGCCGTCACCCGATGGTTAACAGGGAGACGAATCACCCGCAGACCTAACAGAACTTCACCGCACAATGCTAATATATTCGCCCTTTGTATTTGTGTGCGAAACAGCAGACGCGCGACGTTCGATACGTCCATCCAGATCCGGAATGCAGTGCGTAAGGCCTGCTTAGTATGCTCTGGAGGATGAAAAGCTTCACAAATCGTCGGCTGTGCGTTCTGCTCATAAAGGAGAGACATGAATCCCTTGCCGCTACCAAAAGAGAATGTGATGAAAGCCGTTGAAGAGATGAAGAAGTCTTCGCCGAAGAGGAATTTCAAGCAATCAATAGAGCTGATTTTGAGACTTAGGGATGTCGACGTGAAGAAATCTGAGAGCAGAATCACTGAGACGATAGAGCTGCCGAATCTTATTGAGAAGCCTATTAAAGGCTGTGTAATAGCGACTGGAGACCTTGCGGTCAGAGCTAAAGCTGCTGGCGCGGACCTTGTTTTGGGTAGAGAGGATTTAGACAAACTCAGTAAGGATAAGAAGACTGCAAAGAAGACCGCTAGCAATTATGACTTTTTCATAGCTGAGGCACCTCTGATGCCTCTCATAGGAAAGACGATCGGAGCGTTTCTGGGGCCGAGAGGAAAGATGCCCACGCCAGTACCTCCTTCAGCACCGATCGAGGAGATCATCAAGCGCCACAGGAAGCTAGTCAGGATTAGAGTTAGAGATCATCCGATGATTCAATGCCGCGTTGGCACAGAAGATATGCCAGACGAGAAAATCGTCGAGAATATTCAAACCGTCGTCGGCGGAGTGGAGGCAAAGTTGGAAAGAGGAGCGAGGAACATAGCTTCCGTTGTTCTGAAAACTGCTATGGGAGCGCCGATCAAGATCGCTATGGCAAAGGAATGATCAAGCATGTCGACTAAGAAGATTCAGAAGCAGAAGACTGAAGTTCTCGATAAATTGGTAGCGCTCACGAAGAAGTACAATGTCATCGCCGTCGCCGATTTGGAGAAAGTTCGCTCATTTCAAATCCAAGAGATAAGGAAGAGACTTCGCGGAAGAGTTGAGATTCTCGTAGCTAAGAATACGCTTGTCAAGAAAGCAGGTGAACTATTGGAGAAGGAGAGGACGAACCTTACAAAGTTCTCTGAAGCCTTAACGGGATCGAGAGTTCTCCTCTTCACGAATATGAACCCTTACGAGCTCATCATCCTTCTCAACAAGAATAAGGTTAGAGTTCCAGCAAAAGCCGGGAACATCGCAACTGGAGAGATTGCCGTACCAGCTGGGAATACCGGTCTAGCGCCTGGCCCCGTCATCAGTGAGTTCGGTGAAGCGAAGGTCCCCACGAAGATAGAGTCAGGAAGTATATGGGTTGTAAGGGATACTGTGGTTGCAAGGAAGGGAGACACTATATCGCCAAAGCTAGTGGCTGTCTTGTCAAAGCTCGGGATCAAACCTATGGAGGCAGGGCTTTCACTAGTGCAAGCGTACGATGCAGGTCTAGTTTTGACCAGCGAGGATTTGGCTTTCGATCTAGAAGCGTTCAGGAAGAATATTCAGCAAGCGGCTCAAGAAGCAAGGGGCGTATCTGTTGAATCTGGCATAGTGCTTCCGGAGACAGCTCCGTTGATAATCGGAAAGGCTCATCGGCAAGCTTTGGCGCTCTCCATTCAAGCTGATTATCCGACGAGAGAGACCATCATTGATATCATCAAGAATGCATACGCTGAGATGACGGCGTTATCGAAGAGGATGGAAACTCTCGAGAAGGCAGCTGCACCGGCGAGTTCGACGAAATTATCGGGAAAAGGTTGAAAAGAAGGGAAATGCTTAAGAAGGAAAAGCGACAGCAGATTTAGGCGCTCAATTTAAAGTCGGTGGGGTATGATTAGTGAAATACATCTATGCGGCTCTGCTTCTCCATTCAGCCGCTAAGCCTATCGATGAGGCTAATGTGAAGAAAGTCTTGACCGCTGCTGGAGTTAAGATAGATGAAGCTAGAGTTAAAGCTCTAGTCGCAGCGCTTTCTGAAGTTAAGATAGATGAAGCGATAAAGGCTGCTTCAATCATAGCTGTTCAGCCTGCAGGGTCGACTTCCGGATCAGCGCCGGCTGAAGGAAAGAAGGAAGAGAAGAAACCAGCAGAAGAAGAGAAGAAGAAAGAAGAGGAAGCCCTAGCTGGTCTCGGCGCCCTATTCGGGTGAGCCAGTAGGGTAGGAAGCAAACAGTTTTTTCTACGTAACGACTCATTTTCTACTTCTATTGGCTGGAGGACATTCCACTGATGAGTATGCATGAGGATGAGTTCGACGTTCCATTCTTCAGAGAGAATGATTTCGTCAGAAGGCGCTGCCAGATCTGCGGAAGCTACTTCTGGACGCAAGATCATGAAAGCGTCAACTGCGGAGACGCGCCGTGTCAAGACTATACTTTCATAGGAAGCTCTCCTGTCAACAAGAGCTACAGTGTTGCAGAGATTCGCCGAAAATTCCTCGAGTTCTTTGAGAAGAACGGTCACGCTATCATAGAACCTTACCCTGTAATAGCACGTTGGAGGGACGATGTCTTCCTCGTCGGCGCATCCATCTTCGATTTCCAACCATACGTAACCGATGGGATTCTCCCGCCGCCGGCCAACCCCCTTGTGGTAAGTCAACCATGCCTCAGATTCACCGACATAGACAATGTTGGACCGACAGCTGGACGTCATTTGTCGATATTCGAAATGGGTGGCGCTCACGCTTTCAATTACCCTGACAAGAGCATTTACTGGAAGGACCAAACGATCCGCTATCACCACGAATTACTTACGAAGGATTTAGGCGTCAAATCTGAACTGGTCAATTATAAGGAGCATTTCTGGTCTGGAGGAGGAAACGCTGGACCAGATGTTGAAGCTTGCGTCAATGGACTTGAGATTTCAACTCTTGTCTTCATGGTCTATAAGACCGTTGAGGACCAATTGATCGAGATGCCTATCAAAACCGTCGATACAGGATACGGGATGGAACGTTGGGCTTGGCTATCTCAAGGCTCACCTAGCGGTTTTCATGCAATCTACGGCCAAGTGCTGGACAGGATAATGGGTTACGCTGGCATCTCGATCGACAGAAAACTGATCGCTGAAAGCACGAGATTCTCGGGAAAGATGAGCGTTGAAACTCTCGATGATAAGCTAGCGGCGCGAAGGAAAGTTGCAGAACTTCTAGGTATGGATTGGAAGGAACTGGATAAGCTGTTGACTCCGATTGAAAGTGCGTACGCTGTCGCTGATCACACGAAATCCTTAGCATTCATGCTTGCTGAAGGCGTTGTCCCCTCAAATGTTCGTGAAGGATATCTCAATAGACTCTTGATCAGAAGAACATACAGGATGCTGAGGCTCCTCGGTATCGAAGATAGGTTGCCTGACATCTTTGACTTGCAGATCTCACTTTGGGGGGAAGATTTTCCAAACCTCAAACATATGCGATCTGAGATACTAGAAGCTCTAGAGGTTGAAGGGAAGAAGTACCGAAGGACTTTGGAGAGAGGCTCTGAACTTGTTAAGCGTATGGCAATCGACCTGAAATCGGAGGGAAAGAAACAGATACCTCAAGACACTCTGGTTCAACTCTACGACTCACATGGGCTTGTTCCCGACATAGTCAAGGAGATCGGCGAAAGAGAAGGGATAGAGGTGAAGATCCCGAGCAACTTCTTCGGGATGGTAGCGAAGAGACATCTCTCCGCAGCACCTCCTCAAGAATCAAGCCTCATCAAGGAGTTGAAAGAGAAGATATCAGACCTTCCCGCTACCCGCATACTATACTATGAAGATACCTACATGAAAGAATTCGAAGCCAAAGTCATTGCGAGCTTCGATGGAAAATACGTTGTTCTCGATCAGACATGCTTCTACTCTGAAGGAGGAGGGCAAATGGCTGATCGCGGAACTCTGAGATTCGAAAGTGGCTCAGTGAATGTAGTTGACGTTCAGAAAGTTGGCAACGTGATCTTTCACATTGTTGAGGGTGAACTTCCAAACGTTGGAGAGGCTGTTAAAGGGAAGATAGACTGGGATCGAAGGATCAGTTTGATGCGCCATCATACAGCTACGCACATACTAATAGGTGCAGCTAGAAGAGTCCTCGGAGAGCATGCTTGGCAGTCTGGAGCGCAAAAAGACGTTGATAGAAGTCGACTTGACATATCTCACTATCAACACCTGAGTGAAGACGAGATAGACGAGATCGAGAAGTTAGCATTCGAAGTTGTCGCGAAGAATATGCCTGTTGAGACGATGTGGATGCCCAGAGAGAAAGCTGAGAGAGCATACGGTTTCAGGCTTTATCAAGGAGGGGCTGTTCCAGGAAGGGAGATACGCGTCGTCAAGGTTGGAGATTGGGATGTTGAGGCTTGCGGCGGAACTCATTGTAAGCAGACAGGGGAGGTTGGATTGATAAAGATACTTCGCGCCGAGAGGATTCAAGACGGAGTGGAACGCTTAATATTTGTGGCAGGAGTTCCTGCCCTCAAGGCGATTCAAGATCAAGAAGCGCTATTGATCAGAACTGCTCAAATCCTTAAGACGACTCCTGACAAAATGGAGAAAGTCGCCTCAGACCTAGTCTCAGAGAAGCAGATCCTCGCAAAGCAGCTTGAAGAGTTCAGAGCAGAAGCGACAACTAGAGAAGCACAAATACTCCAGATGGGTTCAAGGAAGGTTGGAAGACTGAAACTCGTTGCTTCGAAGAGAACCTCTGGAACCGAAGACGATTTGATTATGCTATCGAGCAAAGTAGTCGAGGCTGAACCGTCAACAGTATGCGTACTCGTCTTGGTTAAGGAAACTGCGAGGATATTTGTAGCCGCCGGCAAACAGGCGTTGAGGGCAGGTATAAATGCTGGAGAGTTAGCGAAGGAACTTGCGGAGATCGTCGGAGGCGGAGGAGGAGGCAAGCCTTACTTCGGTCAAGGCGGAGGGACAGACGTCAAGAAAGCAGATGAAGTTTTGGCTGCGACCAAGAGGCTTTTGGCTAAGAAACAGCGATCAAGGTGAAGCTTACGCCTATCAATTGGGCTAATATAGAAGAGAAGTGGCGTTACCGATGGGAGCAAGCCCATGTCTTCGAATCAGATCCCGATCCGAATAAAGAGAAGTTCTTTCTCACCGTAGCTTATCCCTATCCTAACTCTCCGCAGCATATTGGGCATGGCAGGACTTATACGCTCGCTGACGTACATGCCCGGTACCGCAGAATGCAAGGCTATAATGTACTCTTCCCCATGGCATTCCACTATACCGGTACACCCATACTCGCTATGTCTAGACGACTAGAATCTGGCGATCAAGATCTTATCGATACCTTCACAAGAATCTACAAAGTTCCATCAAATGTTATCGAAAGTTTTTCTGAACCTCTAGAGATCGCTCGGTATTTCCATGAAGAGATCAAGCAAGGAATGAAGGAGATGGGGTACTCTATCGATTGGCGAAGAGAATTCACAACGATCGACCCTCAATACAGTCGGTTCATCGAATGGCAGTTTGAGAGGCTGCGTGAGAAAGGACTTGTCACCCAAGGCAGCCATCCAGTCGGATGGTGCCCGAACTGCGGAAACCCAGTTGGCCAACACGATACAGTAGGCGATGTGGAACCTGAGATAGGAGAGTTTACTCTACTGAAGTTTTACTACGGCGAATATGCTCTGCCGACAGCTACATTGAGGCCTGAAACGATCTTCGGAGTGACAAATATATGGTTACACCCTGACGCAGAGTACGTCCATGCTAAAGTTGAAGATGAGAAATGGATAGTGAGCGCCCAATCTGTAAGGAAACTACGTTTTCTTGGGAGAGAAATTGTGGAGGAAAGGCGCTTCAAGGGTAGAGAATTGATCGGGAAGTCGGTTTTGAACCCAGCGACAGGAGGGAAAATCCTTGTTTTGCCCGCGTCTTTCGTTGATCCTGATAATGCGACTGGAGTTGTTATGTCCGTTCCAGGACATGCACCTTACGACTATCAGGCACTCGTTGATTTGAAAGCGAGCCCGGATGAAGTTGCGGGGTATGGAATAACACGCGATGATTTAGCCTCCGTTGTTCCAGTCCCCATAATCGAAGTAGAAGGATATTCTGATCTTCCGGCACTCGACGTCATAAAGAGGATAGGTATCAAGAATCAGAATGACAATAGGTTGGAGGATGCGACTAAGGAGATTTATGCTCACGAGTTCCATTCAGGAAGGATGAAGGCTAATACTGACGGTTACGCTGGGCTTCCAGTCACCAAAGCTAGAGATAAAGTGAAAGAGGATCTTCTACAAGCTGGAAAAGCAGATGTCATGTATGAGATTATGAATAGGCCGGTCGTTTGCCGTTGCGGCGCTGAATGTATTGTCAAGATATTTGAAGAGCAATGGTTCATTAACTACGGCGATCAAGAATGGAAGACAACTGCCAACGAATGCTTGGACAGAATGAGCATCCTCCCTGAAGAGATACGTCAAGAGTTCGAGTACACGATCGGCTGGCTGCGTGAAAAAGCTTGCGCTAGAAAATCTGGACTCGGCACGAAGCTTCCTTGGGACAAAGACTGGATCATCGAGAGCCTCTCAGACTCGGTAATATACATGGCGTACTATACGATGGCGCGTTTGCTCAAGAATCAAGCTATTGACGTAAAGCAGTTGAAGGACGAGATCTTCGACTATGTGCTCTTAGGGGAAGGAGAACCCGACGAAGTGTCCAAAGTGTCAGGCATCGACCGGAAGATTCTCCAGTCAATCAGAGAGGAGTTCGCATACTTCTACCCGTTGGACAGTAGGCATTCAGGAAGAGATCTTGTGCCGAACCACCTAACATTCTTCATATTCAATCACGTCGCCATCTTCCCGAAGCAGAATTGGCCGCAGCAGATAGTCGTCAACGGAAGCGTCTTGATGGAAGGCAAGAAGATGTCAAAATCATTCGGAAATATAATTCCGCTACGTGAAGCCGTCAGGAACTTTGGAGCAGACCCATTGAGGCTAGCGATGCTGGTCGCGGCGGAGCTTCTCCAAGATGCAGACTTCAGTATTACATTGACGAAAGCGTTACAAGAGAAATTGGAACGATTCTACGCGCTTGCCTCTGGCGCAGTCAAGATGGAGGCGTATGAAGAGGTCGAGTTGAGCCTTCAGGACAAGTGGTTGCTAAGTAGATTGCAGAGAGCTATCAAGGCTACTACTGAAGCAATGAACAGATTGAAGGTTAGAGAAGCGGTTCACCATGTGCTATACACTTTCGATCAAGATCTCCAATGGTACTTGAGAAGATGCTCGGTCGACGAATCGCTTGAAAGAAAGAAAGCGATGGCCATGGTGCTCAGGATGGTCCTCGACGCGAGAGTTAGAATGCTAGCTCCTTTCGCGCCTTACATCTGTGAAGAGATATGGGAGACAATGGGTGGGCCCGGTTTTGTGTCGAAGGCTGAATGGCCAAAGCACGATGAGAAGATGATAGATGTAATGGCTGAAGGGACTGAGAACATAATCGAAAGTACGTTGGAGGACACAGCGAACATAGTTAAGGCAACGAAGATGAAAGCCAAGAATGTTTACTACTATACGTCTGCGCGCTGGAAGTGGAAAGTCTACTTGAAAGCTCTGGAGAGAACTGAAGCTGGAAAACTGAATTTCTCCGAATTGATGAAAGAGTTGCTGGCTGACTTGGAGATGAAGAGGAGAGCGAAGGATCTGGCAAAGTTCGTTCAGAAATGCTGCGATGATCTGGCGAAGATGGCCCCGGATATGAGGCGGAGCAGACTTCAAGCTGGCTTCATAGATGAATTTGAGGTCTTGAAGGCTGCTGGAAACTTCTACAAGAAGGAAATTGATGCAGAGGTCAAAGTTTGCCGTGAAGATGATACGGAGAAGTACGATCCGAAGAATAGAGCTCAATTGGCGCAACCGTATAGGCCTGCGATCTACATAGAGTAGATTGGGAGAGATTTGGAGACAAAAGTTCTCGAAGCAGCTAAAGATCTCAGATACCTTCTTGAGAGAGGATACCACAGAGAAAGTGCGCTAAGACTGATCGTTGACAAGCATCAACTATCGACTAAGCAGAGACTTTTGTTATATAGAGCTGTCTACGATTCTTCAACCGCAGCTAAGCATAAACAGAAGATCGTCACAGCAGATAAGATAAAAGATTCCAAGCTAGCTATAGATGGATACAATGTTCTAATAACTGTTGAGAGCGGCCTCCGCGGTGGGCTTTTAGTTCTATGCGACGATGGCTTCATTCGAGACATCTCAGCGGTCCATGGAAAGTATAGAATAGCAAGCACAACAGAAAAGGCGCTGAGCCTGATTATTGAAGCAGTACGGGAAATGAAACCGGCCGAGGCTAGCTTCTTCTTCGACGCTCAAGTGAGCAAGAGCGGGGAGCTTGCGTCGCACGTTCGAAGAACTTTAAAACATTCAGGTTTGAGCGGAAGCGCATACGCCGTGAGGCAGGCTGATGTATCCGCAAAGGATTTTGGCGACATAATTGCAACAAGCGACTCAGTCTTGATTTCAAAGGCTAGATCTGTTTTTGATCTCGCAGGCGAAATCCTAGGGAAGAACTACAGCGCCACGATACTGATCCTTCATAATTGAAACCCTAGAAAACGTCTGCTTATAGCCGTGCAAGAGGAAGATTGCGAAACTATAGAAGACCACTTGAGCGCTTGAGTTGAACCCATGTCGTGGGAATGTCAGTTACAGACACTCCGGCAATCCTTAAATTTCCATAGATGCCAAACAACATGTTCAGAGGCTTCTTAGGAGTCGAGATGGACACTAAGAAGATCTGCGATGCTCTATGTGAAGTGAAATCTTGAGTTCATTTGATAGAAGAAAGAGTTCCTTTCTACTGATTTTCATTTGCTTGACTGTATTAGCTATTAACGTGACGACAGTTTACTCGGAAGAAACTGAAATCAAATATGACGATGGATCAGCGGAAGACGCATGGACTTGGACCCGGTACGGTTTGGGCGGATTCTTTGCAGTGAGATTCACACCCCCATACAACCCTTGTCTCTTGACAAAAGCACGGTACTACATTTACAGGAACCCGGCTACTTTCAAGGTTCGCATACTTGACTCTAACAAGAATGATCTTCTGCCCGCGTTGACGGTAACGCCGGGTTCAACGGGCTGGTATGATGCAGATATAGCTCAGTACAAAATCGTGATCGAAGGAGATTTCTACATAGCCTTAGAGCAAACAGTCGCTAGCAAACCCTACTTAGGATTTGATGAAAGTGGTCCTGATGGACGAGGCTGGTTCGTAGACAAGAAGGGCAAGTGGGATTCTTCTGCAACGGCGACGGCAGAAGCTCGTTCGCCTGACGGAGATTTCATGATTCGTGCTGTTGTTCAACCTGTCGACTCGGATGGTGACGGCTTATACGATCATGAGGAGAAAGTTCTGGGAACGGATCCTAAGAAAGCTGATACAGACAATGATGGTCTTAACGACAAGATCGAGAAGGACTTGGGAACTAATCCATTGAAGTCTGACACGGATGGAGACGGTCTGACAGATGGTGATGAAGTCAACAAGTATAAGACAGATCCGCTCAAAGTCGATACAGATGGAGATGGACTATCGGACGCGGAAGAATTGACGAAATATCAGACTAACCCGTTAAAGACGGACACAGATGGAGATGGCTTGACCGACAAGGATGAGATTCTTAAAGGTACGAACCCGTCAAAGGCTGATAGCGATGGAGATGGTCTAAGTGATGCTGATGAGCTTTCGATGAAAACAGATCCTCTTCGAGTCGATACCGACGGCGATGGAGTAACAGATAGCGAAGAGGTAAAGAAAGGTACTGACCCGCTTAAGATGGATACCGATGGAGACTATCTGAATGATTCAATAGATCCCATGCCGACGAACGTATTTGTTCCCGACATATTGGGCCTTGTAATCGTCACCATAGTAATAGCGGTAGTCTTTGCATTCAAGAGAAAGAAGGAAGCAGCTCCAACTTGGCCACCCACTCAAGAAGAGTTTGCTGTTCCCCCAACTCCTCCGCCACCGGTAGAAGCCCCGGCAGTTGCACCTGTTCCCGGAATCAAGTTCTGTGTGCATTGCGGTGCTCAGATCCCGGTTGAGTCGATCTACTGCGGCAAATGCGGAGGAAGACAGCAATAGCCATAACGTTCCATAAAGATCGAACATCCCTCCTTTTCTTGGTTTTAGTAACGTCAGCGATATCTCCCATGACTGTGGTTATAGGAGAAGAATCAAGCAAGACATTTGGATCAGTTGTATGAGAAAAGAATTTATTGCACTAGCAATGGCCAAGCTGACTTTCGCTTCCTGAAGATCTTGCCTCCATCTCTGTACTCTTCGGTGACTGCCCGAATAGAGGTTCGATTGGGCAGCATCCTCCCTAATATCAGTGGTTACTCGGATGATGAATCAAAAGTTTCGAGATATATGTTGTCGGAAAGGCAATGGGCGATGAAACTTAGGCTTCACATATCCTCGCAAGCCAGATCCTAACGCCATACAATGCGTGCTTCGCTCCTGTTCCTGCTCGTGAGTCCCGGTTTTCGCCACATAAGGTTTCATTGACTAGAGACGAAGCTGACTTTCTACGTTGTATCTGCTGTTTCGGACCATTACTCCTCCACTTTGAAGCTCTGGGTGACCTTCAAAGCATCACCCCAGTCAGACCTTAGCCAGATCTTTACCTTCCAAATGCCTGGTCTGTTGGCGAACTCGTCCCTAGGCAGCTCATCTACTTTGTTATAGAAACTCCAGAACTGACAACGATGAGGCGTAGTGGGAATCCAGTATGGTGGCAAATCCGGGGTGATCCGAACCACATTTCCTTCCGGATCAATCCACTCCCACTTGACTACACGGTCGCGTGGGAAATTTAGACGATGATCTATCGGGATGATCCCGTAGAACTTTATCCATGAAACTACTGATGGGTCTGTTGTTTTGATAATCACTATACCTTTCTTGAACCGATCTTTACCAGCCTTCATAATAATTGGGGCAGGCTCGTAAGACGGATCCAGTTTTGCCGGTAAAGGTCCCAGAGTGATACGCGAATCTCCAACTCTGTCGAGGTGTTGAGGTGGGACAGGTTCTAGGTGGGCAGGCACTGGCCAATTGGCTGAGCAAGGAAGAACCTTCAAGCGCACCGTTACTCGCTGCGGTGGCTCGGTTGGGTCCCCAACAGCTGTACCTACGATCGGGAGTTCGTAGTAGCCGACGGGATATTGGTGCCCAACTATATCCTCTGGAAGGCGTTCGAATCCGACATTGAGACCAGCTTCTTTTTGCCCCGACGGGCATTTTATCGGATTGCCCGTAAAGCTCCACCTCATCTGCTGCCGCTGAAGGTCTTGAAGATGTTGAAGCGCTGGCGGTCGGATCGATCCGGACACATTGTCTTCGTCTAGTTTTAGCTCTACCGGAAAGACGGGTTTTCCAAGCCACTTGACCTTTATGGTCCAGGAAGCGAGTTTAAAAGGTCCCCCCTCCGTGATCTCCCGAGGAGACGAAGGAAAGACGGAGAGCTCAAAGCATCTTTCCATTTTCCTTGGCCCCAAAAATGTCAAAGGCTCTCTTGGTCGCTCTAGCGGTGGTTGCGGTGGTTGCGGTGGTTGACCTGGTCGCCGTCTCCTATACACATATCTTAGAATAGGAGGTATAAGAACAATAGGAGGTATAAGAATAGGCGCCCACCCGTAATCGGCCTCCCACACAGCGGCGAGATTACGAGGTCTGTCCATCCATATGTCTTCCATCGGATGGCGGAACACGATCGTACCCGTCGGATCGGCCCATCCAACGAATTTATATTTCCCTCCCAGCCATCCCCAAGGTGCTTCCATCGGAATCTCCGGTTCGATTGAGATTCTGGCAATCGAATCCTTCTTGTACCAGTCAGACCCCCTGGCATGGCCTCTTATAGAAGTCACAAGTAAGAGATATTCAGTAATATACTTGGCCGTGGCCTTGTGGGGTGAATTCATGGTGATCTGGGTCGCTGTAGAACCCGAATCATCTATTTCCCATCCATCGAACGTCACTCTGATGTCTTCCTGCAGGTAGATCGTTTTACTCGCAGGCGTAGGCAAATCAACCAGAGAACCCTCCTTATACCACTGAGGACCGCTAACGGGGGCCTGATACTTGTCCTCGACTACCAATCGATATTCGCTTGTGTACTCAAATGTGTGACTGTTGGGCGGTGGATTGAATGAGTATGATTCTTGCGGAATCCAGATCCAACTGCATGTAAAAGGATCGTACCACCAGTAGCCAGAATAGGTGGTGGATATCGTGCCCGCTTCGGCATTCCACGAGCATTCGAGAGCAACATATCTTACACCGTTACGCCAATCCCTGAATCCCTCTCCAGACTCCTCCGAAGGGCAGATCAATTCAGAAACAACAAAAGTGTGGGGTTCCAACCCATCTAGGTCGAAGTAGATTTGGTCACTGAACTTCAATGGGCCCTCGCCATCGACCCAGATGTATGTGTATGGCGATCCCACGACTTCTATATTGTAACGCACCGTTGTGTCGATCGCCGAAGCTGATGGAATAGAAGAAAAGCCGAAGCTCAAAATGAGAAGCAGAAATAGTAGAAACTCGGTCTTCATGGAAAGTCGCTACCTGACTACTTTCCCATGTATGTATAGAAAGCTGCTTTCCCATATATATGGAAAGCTTGTACCTCAAAATCTATATGCCGTGGTTCAAAGTCGCGCTCTGAGCAGCGACTTATGAAGGTTTCTGGTAGGATTCGAAAGGTTTGATTCAAGGCTGGAAGTCATATCGCGGCTCAATTCTTAAGCGAATGGTTTCCCATGGAGGATGGGCAACCTTGGAGTACCAGATCGGGCTGGATAGCCGACATCCGTCCTCAAGCTAATTGAAGGAGAGGAAAGCAAGAGTCAAAACGAAAGCTAGAAAGAGCAACCTCTCAACTGCGAAGAACGCGGTACTGCTTATAATAAGCCATCTGGCAAGCAAAGAATATTGATACAGGTCTGCAGAAAATCTCTGAAACCCACGCAAAGTAGGATAATCACCTGCTATTCTAGACTTTGCACGCGCATGCTTTGTTAGCCTAGTCATCAACATGTCTAAACGAGCAAGCGAAAAGAGTAAATTTGAGCAGTCAAAGACATGACTGGGGTTTAGGTTTGAAAACAGTTAAAAACGGGAATCTTCTCAACGAAACTGTGAAGAAGAAGACTCTTCGTATATTGCTACTCCTATTTTTCGTGGGTTCTGTCGCCGTAGGCTTTCTAGACAGGGAATATGAAATAGTCCGTTCATTTGTAAGGACGATCTGCGCAGCGTGCTTGGGACTGGGTTGACGCTTACTTTGAAACTGGGAAGGCTCAGACAACTATCTCAAGTGGTCTTTCTAGTCCTCTCAAATATTGGTTTTGAGGGATTTCTAAAGACGGGCATAGTCTGCCCGTACCTCTTCTGCTACGGATGCCCTGTCGCCTCTGTCGCCTGTCCTATAGGTACTCTCCAACACTTTGCAATCATAAGACTCATCCCTTTCTACCTTATTGGAATCGTTGGATCAACAGGAATCTTTTTTGGAAGAGCCTTCTGCGGTTGGGCCTGTCCGTTTGGAGCCTTGCATGATCTGCTTGCACGTTTTCGCTTGCTTCGAAAAGCGAAGTTCCCCCAATTCAAACCCGGAAAATATCTTATGCTTACCTTAGTGCTTGCTCTTGCGATCCTTACATCTGAAACTTTGTTCTGTAAAGTCTGCCCAGCGGGCAGCCTCTTCGCAGCAATCCCCGGTATCATCGCCTATCCCTGGCTGAGATTCGGAGTGTACTTCTATGCGCACTTAGCAACTTTGGCAATAATCCTCGTCTTTGGGCTTATTGTAGCAAGATTCTGGTGCCGATATATATGCCCATTCGGCTCTGTAGGTTCCTTCAACGTCTTTTCGTCACTTGGGATACTGCGCGATAGTTCGCGCTGTGACAACTGCGGCGAGTGTCTTGATAGTTGCCCAATGGGCATCAAGTCCATAGTAGATACTAGTGCTGACAGTGACTGCATCCGATGTGGTCGGTGTATTGAAGCATGCAAGAAACACGCGTTGAGAATAGGTTGGCAATAGAGTATATACAGCGCTACTCTTTGAATAATGAACGTAAGGTTAATCCGGCAACGTCTAGATTGACATAAATTGATGGGTGCAACCAATGAGACTGAGACTGCCAAGCTACGTTATCCTATTGACTATGTTGGTAGCATTTACTGTTCAACCTTTAGTGGCTCAGGACGAAGTGGCTCTAAACTTTACCTTGACCGACATCTACGGCGCCAGGTTCTCCCTTTCTGACTATCGCGGCAAGGTTGTTTTAATCGATTTTTTTGCGACATGGTGCGGTCCATGTCGTGAAGAGATGCCTCATCTTCGAGGACTCTACGATCGGTACGCGTCGAGAGGATTAATCATAATGTCCATAAGTGTGTCACCCGATAGCGACACGGATGATGTTCTGCAATCGTTTGCTGAAAGCAATCAAATGACGTGGATTGTCGCCCGTGACACAGCTGGAGTTTCAGACCAATACGGCATAGAGGCCATTCCAACCATTTTCGTCGTGGATAAGGATCAGGTAATACGTTACAAAACCGTGGGACTGACGGATGAAGAGACCCTTGACTCACAGATCGTGCCTCTTCTTCCATCCACCCCTACCCCGACGCCTACGCCAACGCCTACTCCCACCCCAACTCCGACACCAACCCGGACGCCAACGCCAACCCCTACACCTGCACCAACGCCTACCCTAACTCCGACACCTACACCCACACCTATCTCAGACTTCAGCCTATTCATATCACCTTTGGGACTTGTAATATTGATCGTAGCCATAGCGATAGTTATGGTCTTTGCGTTCAGGCGAAAGAGGAAAGCCGCTCCGCCTCTGGAAGCTCCAGCAGTCGCACCTATTCCTGCAATAAAGTATTGCGTACATTGCGGTGCACAGATGCCTAAAGATGACATATACTGCTTGATGTGCGGGAGAAGACAGGAATAGTCGATGTATTCTTTGCGACTCTAAACGGAAAGTTTAAGCATTGTACGTAACAGTTTCTAAAACTTAGTCGGGCCCGTAGCTCAGCATGGATAGAGAAAAGCTATCCCATAGAGAGCATCGGCCCTCTAAACTTAGCTAGATGAGGGAA
>Ga0315312_1000556_pt1 | contig 41412 bp, 38 predicted proteins | sample TDP7_MG_FD_203629 | JGI IMG/M metagenome (GOLD analysis project Ga0315312, IMG submission 203629) | Freshwater sediment microbial communities from Lake Towuti, South Sulawesi, Indonesia - TDP7 | ecosystem: Environmental > Aquatic > Freshwater > Lake > Sediment | place: Indonesia: South Sulawesi... | reverse complement strand
TTGCCATATTTTATCGGTTAAATAAACAATGGGGAAATGATTTAATGAATTTGGAGGGTGGCCTTCTTTATGAAATTACACAAAATTATTGACACTACCCGCTTATCAAGCCCGCTTTACAGGAAAAGAAGGGATGTGATATAATAAAGCGAATTTGATAAGGAGGTAGTAAGGAAGTGTCTGGTCATTCTAAATGGGCACAAACCAAGCATAAAAAGGCAGTAATAGATGCACGGCGGGGCAAAATATTCAGCAAGCTAATCAAGGAGATTACTGTAGCTGCACGATTAGGGGGCGGGGACCCGGAGGCCAATCCCCGATTGCGAGCTGCCATTGAGAACGCAAAAGCCTATAATATGCCAGCGGAAAATATTCGGCGTGCTATCCAGAGAGGTACCGGCGAAATTCCCGGGACTCATTACGAAGAAGTAGTTTATGAAGGGTATGGACCCGGAGGAGTAGCGGTGATGGTGGAGGTAACCACCGATAATAAAAATCGCAGTGCTTCCGAAATCCGATCGATTTTTTCCCGGCACGGGGCTAATCTGGGAGAGGCGGGCTGTGTATCATGGATGTTCCAGAAAAAGGGACTGATTAGTGTGGACAAAGATAAAGCCAGTGAAGATGAACTTATGGCTATTGCCCTGGAAGCAGGGGCGGAGGATTTTCGGGTAGAAGAAGATGCTTGTATTATTTATACTTTGTCCCGGGATTTCGAAAATGTTAAAAAAGTCCTACAGGATCGTAGGGTTCCTCTGGGGTATGCTGATATAACTATGGTTCCGCAAACTACTGTCAAACTGGAAGGTGAAGAGGCTCGGAAGATGCTCCGGCTTATGGAAACTCTGGAAGATCACGATGACGTGCAGAACATCTATGCTAATTTTGATATTTCTGCCAAGATAATGGAAGAATTCCAGGTCTGAGGATGGGGAAAAGGAACCAGTTATGATTGCTTTGGGAGTTGATCCGGGGACTACCGTGGTGGGGTATGGTTTGGTAGAAGAGCGAAATCGAGATTTAGTACCCATCGATTATGGATGTTTAAAATTAAGATCTTCCTTTTCCTTTCCCCAACGACTACAAGAAGTATATTTCTGGCTTACGAAAATTATAGAATTACATCATCCGGACGGTTTAGTAGTGGAGGAATTCTTTTTGACCAGGAATCCTCGAGCGGTACTTTTTATAGGGCAGATAAGGGGAGTGGTATTACTGGTAGCAGCAAAGGCAAAGGTGGAAGTGGCGGAGTACTCGCCGGTAGAAGTAAAACAGGCCGTCGCTGGCTATGGGAGAGCTTCTAAGGATCAGGTTCAAAAAATGGTGCAAAATCTTCTCCGGCTTTCGGAATCTCCGTTGCCAGAGGACGCCGCTGATGCATTGGCCCTGGCTATTTGTCATCTTTATTTGCGTCGTTGGCATAAGCAACTGCAACAATTTTGTGAAAAAAATGATTTCAGGAATAAACAATGATTGCCTATTTAAAGGGGATTTTAACTCAAAAATCCTCTCCGCGAGTAATTATAGAGATAACGGGAATAGGTTATGAAATAATGGTACCGCTTTCTACTTATGAGAATTTACCGGATACCGGGACCGAAGTCAAGATTTTAACCTATGTTTACTCTCATGAAGAGGGAGAAACTATCTACGGATTTATGACCCCGGAAGAAAAACAATTATTTGAGCTTTTAATTGCGGTTACCGGAGTGGGACCCCGGGTGGCAATAAATGTTCTTTCTCGTTTTAAAGTCCCGGAGTTTGTGCAAGCTATCCTTCAGAAAAACTGGCCATTGCTTACTTCCGTTGGAAGAATTGGCAGGAAAACCGCCGAACGATTGGTTGTGGAACTGGGAGAGAAAATTAAGGAGTGGAAATTAGTTGCAATGCCAGAGTTGGATCATCAACCAGCGGTGGAAGACGCCATCGGAGGATTGATTTCGTTAGGTTATACTCAGTCGCGAGCTCGGGAAGCAGTTAGCAAAGTTTTAGAATCCTTAGGAGATGCAAAAAAATCAGAAATAAAAGTTGAAGAGTTAATCCGGCAAGCATTAAAATTTTGTGCGACATCTTAATTAAGCCTGAGAACTTATCAGGAGGCGAAAGTGGACGAAAGAATTGTAGTTCCCAAGCGAAGACCGGAAGATTTGGAAATTGATCAGAATCTACGTCCCCGGAATTTGAACGAATACATTGGGCAGGAAAAAGTAAAAGAGACTCTCAGTATTTATATTAAAGCTGCTAAAGAACGGGGAGAACCGCTAGAGCACACTTTGTTTTACGGTCCCCCCGGATTGGGGAAGACGACTTTAGCGCATATCATCGCTAATGAAATGGGGGTAAACATAAAAAGTACATCAGGGCCAGTAATTGAAAGATCAGGAGATCTGGCAGCCCTGTTAACTAATTTGGAAGAAAATGATGTACTCTTTATTGATGAAATTCACCGTCTTAATCATGCAGTAGAAGAGTTGCTTTATCCGGCAATGGAAAGTTATCGACTGGACATTGTAGTGGGGAAAGGTCCGGGAGGAAGGGTATTAAAATTGGGACTTCCAAGATTTACACTAGTTGGAGCCACCACCCGGGCCGGTTTATTAACCTCACCCCTGAGAGATCGCTTTGGAATTACTCAGCGATTAGATTTTTATATTGTAGAGGAAATCCATCAAATTGTTAACCGCTCAGCTTCCTTATTAAATATTGAAATTGATCATTCTGGCGCATATGAAATTGCCCGTCGTTCCCGAGGGACTCCCCGGGTTGCCAATCGAATTCTACGGCGGGTAAGAGATTATGCTCAAGTTCGAGCTCAAGGTAAAATTTATAAGGAAGTAGCTGAAGAAGCATTGGCCATGTTGGAAGTTGATGAATGGGGTATGGATAACATGGACAGAAAACTTTTGCTGACCATAATAGAAAAATTCAATGGCGGTCCGGTAGGGATAGAAAGTCTGGCTGTGGCAGTAGGAGAAGAAGTGGATACCATTGAAGATCTATACGAACCCTATTTAATTCAAATGGGATTTCTTCATAGGACTTTAAGTGGAAGAAAAGCTACCCGGCTCGCTTATCAGCGCTTCGGAATTATCCCTCGGGAAGAGAAGCAGGAGATTTTTTTTCCTAATGAATAAGTTATTGATGCACATATGTTGTGCTCCCTGCTTGATTTATCCTTGGGAACAATCAAAAGATAAATTTGAAATACTGGGATTTTTTTATAATCCTAATATTCATCCCTACGTAGAATATTCTCGAAGAAAAGAAATATTGAAGCAATTCGTTGCTGGTATTCAATTAGAAGTTATCTATTCTTCTGAATACGAAATGGAAGAGTTCTTACGCCGGGTGGTAAATCGTGAAAGCGATCGTTGTCGTTACTGCTATGAATTGCGGTTTAACCGGGTGATACAGGAAGCAGAAGAGAGAGGCTGTGATTTTTGGACCACTACTCTTCTGGTAAGTCCCTATCAAAAGAATGAGCTTATCCGAGAAGTTGCAGAAACTTTAAGTCGTGGTCACCCCGTGCGATTTTATTATCAAGACTGGCGTCCAGGATACCTCGAGGGAAGGAATAAAGCACGGGCTTTAGGTTTATATCTTCAGCCTTATTGTGGATGTATTTACAGTGAAAAAGAACGATTCCTAAAGAAAAATTTACAATTTACTTTGTCAGGTAAGGTGAAGAGTTAATGTCAGAATTGTCTCCTCTGGGGAAAATATTAATTTTTCTGGGTTTAGTGTTAATTCTTTTGGGAGTGATACTAATTTTGGTGGGGAAAATCCCTTTTATCGGAAAGTTACCAGGAGATATTTATATCCGGCGAAAAAATTTCAATTTTTATTTTCCCCTTACTACCTGTATATTATTTAGTATTATAATTTCTTTTATCCTCTGGCTGGTGACTCGCAGATGAGATTTAAGATTATGCGTCGAATTGCTCATGCAGTGGGGTTTACCGGATTTTTATGCTTTCTTTTAATAGTTCTGACTGAAATTGGAACTGGAAGGAATGATCCTACCACCATTCGGGTAGCTATTATTAAAGGTAAGAAAGTTGTGCGGATTACTGCTACCGGAGAATTTGAAATTTGGGACGAGGTTAATGAAAGGAAGATTATTAATTCCTCTCCGGGAAAAGTCTGGAGGATAGTATCCGCTAAAAGTGAAATTCAGATTGAAGGGGTTGGGAAATGTGGAGATAAGTTAATAATTAGATCTCTTACTCCGGGAGAAGCCATTTTAGATGTAAATGGAAATCGATATCGCGGAGAAATAGTAGTTACACGTGACCGAAAGGGACGCCTGATAGTAATAAATGAACTGGATATTGAAGAATATCTCTACGGTGTAGTTAGCCGAGAAATTTCACCGAATTGGCCCTTGGAGGCGGCTAAAGCTCAAGCGGTAGCAGCTCGTACATTTGCTCTTTATCAGAAATTTAAATTTCGACAACTTTTTGATCTCGATGATACGGTGAATTTTCAGATTTATGGAGGATTTAATTATGAACATCCAAGAATAAACCAGGCGATACAGGAAACGCGTGGGCAGGTGCTGGTGTATAATGGGGAACTGGCCGCGGCCTATTTTCATGCTAATTGTGGCGGAGCTACTGAGGATAGCGAGAATATCTGGTCGGTAAGCTTTCCTTATTTACGTGGTCAACCCTGTGGATTTTGCGAAAATTCATCCCATTCGCGATGGGTCAAAAAATTTTCTAAAAAAACTTTACAGAACATTCTTTATCAACAAGGATATCCTATAGGTACCATTTTGTCCATTCGGCCAGTAAATTTTAGTCCCACGGGGAGAGTAAAAACCCTGGAGATATTTCATTCTCAAGGGAAAAAGATAATGCCCGCAGCAAAATTTCAAAATTTAGTGGGAAGCCAACGCTTACGTTCTCTGTGGTTCGCAGTAGAAAATACGGATTCTCATTTTATTTTTAAAGGGAAAGGCTGGGGTCACGGTGTAGGGATGTGTCAAGAAGGCAGTCGTAAAATGGCAGAACTGGGGTTCAATTATCAATCCATTCTTAATTACTATTATTTAGGAACCAGTATTGGTGACCTGCAGAAAATTTTTATAAAGTAATCAACAATGAAGATTTTTCGCTGGCGAGTGAAATTTAGTAAGGGAGATAATTTGAAATATATATCCCATCTAGATCTATATCGTACCCTGACCCGAGTTCTGCGAAGAGCAAAGATTCCCGTGGTTTATTCTCAGGGATATAATCCCCGGCCGAAAATTGCTCTTGGCCCGCCTCTGGCGCTGGGTCTGACCAGTGAAGCGGAATATTTCGACCTGGAATTAGGAAAAGATATTGGTGGAAAAGAATTTCTATTCCAGTTAAATAGTCAATTGCCCTCCGGTATAAAGATACTTGAGATACGAGCCATCCCTGCTGAGACAAAATCTCTCCCGACTTGTATTAATGTCGATGAATATTTAGCAGTTTTATTTCCGGAAAAATCAGCACATTGGAAAAAGGAGGAAATTGAAGTTCGTCTTAAAAAATTTCGTAATTCAAAAGAAATACCGCTTATTCGTTCCTCGAAAACTGGAGCCAAAATTGTAAATCTAAAAGAATTTGTCTTAGCATTAAAGATTCTGGAATGGAGTGAAAAAAGTTTTTCCTTGCAATTATTATTAAGAATTGGTCCTAAGGGGGCTATTAAACCCCAGGAGGTTTTAGAAGTATTATTTCCTGAGTTTCCTTCAATTTGTCTAACGGCAGAAATAAAGCGTACCGGTCTTTATATTGATGACAATATCCGGCGGCTGGAGCCGATGGTACTCGGCCAGCTAGAGAGTCTGGTGGGATAATTATGAAAGAAATATTGATCAATGTTGACAGCAATGAAACTCGAATTGCTCTCATAGAAAATCAGCGATTGATGGAATTTTATTTTGAACGAGAATCCAAGAAAAGTATTCTGGGTAATATTTATAAAGGTCGGATTGATGCCATTCTCCCTGGCATGCAGGCTGCTTTTGTAGATATCGGACTGGGGAAAAATGGTTTCCTTTATGTAACGGAGATTATACCAGAGCAGTTTGACCGCTATGCCGAAATAATGGGGGTGGGAGAAGAGATTCTTTCCGATCAAGTGGAAGAAAATTTATCCTCTCCTACTTCGATTGAAAATCTTCTCAAACAAGGGCAGGAAATTCTTGTTCAGGTGATACGAGAACCTCTGAGCAACAAGGGGGCACGCGTGACTACCGTCCTGACTTTACCTGGGCGGACTCTGGTGCTCATGCCTACTGTTGAGCATGTAGGAGTTTCCCGTCGGATTGAAGATGAACAGGAGAGAATTCGTCTTAAAACCTGTTTGCATAAAATTAAGCCAAATCGCATGGGACTCATTGCTCGGACACTGGGAGTAGGTAAAAAAGAAGAAGACTTTATAAAAGAAAGGAATTCTCTTCTGGAATTGTGGAATAAAATTAAAAGGAAGTCGGAAAATGTTTCCTCTCCGACTCTGATTCACGAAGAATTGGGTATCATCTCCCGCGTAATTCGTGATCTCTTTACGGAAGAGGTGGAGAGTCTGGTAATTGATTCTCCCAATGAATTTGAGGAAATCCTGCGATTTTTGGAAGCGTTTGCTTCCTATCTGAAATCGCGAGTGAGACTTTACCGCCAACCAGAACCTCTTTTTGAAGCTTACGGGATAGAATCCGAAATAGAGCAAATGTTACAGCGGCGGGTTCGGCTTAACTCCGGGGGGTATCTAGTAATTGACGAAACGGAAGCTCTGGTGGCTATCGATGTCAATTCCGGCAAGTATGTGGGCAGGAAGAATTTAGAAGAGACAGCCCTGAAAACAAATCTGGAGGCGGTTAAAGAAATAGCTCGTCAACTTCGTCTCCGGGATATCGGAGGGATTATAATCATTGATTTCATTGATATGGAGAAAGAAGAAAACCGGATGAAAGTCCTCCAGAGTTTGGAGGAAGTTTTGAAACAGGATCGGGCCCATCCGACAATTTCTCAATTAACAAAACTGGGACTGGTAGAAATGACCCGGAAGCGGGTGAGGCAGAGCCTTAATCTTACTTTAGGAGAAATCTGTCCTCGTTGCGGTGGGAATGGTATAGTTCTTTCGGAAGCCACCGTTTTCCTGAAGTTATGGAGAAAGTTGGTAAAAGTTTGCTCTACTTATAGTGATAAGGAGATGAATGTAGTAGTCCATCCTGATATAGCGGTACGCTTATTGCAGGAGGGGAGAATAGAAGAAATTTCAAGTCGGTTCGGGAAAAAGCTCCATTTACAACCGAATGAAGATTTGGGTTTATCGGAAATGAAAATTTATTCTCTCTATCCTTACCAGGAGTTAATAGATGATTATCAGTAGTTAGAGCATTGGGTAAAATGTGGAAGTAAGAGGATAGATGAAAAGGTGAAAACACGACCAGGGATAATAGATGAAAAACGAGTAAAACAAATTCAGGAAATTTCTGATTTTATCGCCGAAAATGTGGAGAAAGTAATTGTAGGTAAAAGAGAGGTGATCGAACTTTTTCAGGTAGCTCTACTCTGTGAAGGTCACATTCTTATTGAAGATGTGCCTGGTGTAGGGAAAACTATGCTTGCCCGAGCTATGGCGACTTCCCTTGGTTGTAATTTTAGACGCATTCAGTGTACTCCGGATCTTCTACCTTCTGATATAATGGGGGTTTCCGTCTTTAATCAAAAAATTCAAGAGTTTGAATTTCGCCCTGGTCCGGTAATGACAAGCGTTCTACTGGTTGATGAAATAAATCGTGCTACTCCTCGCACTCAGTCCAGCTTATTAGAATGTATGGCGGAAAGACAGATAACAGTGGATGGAGTGACTTATCGGTTACCACGTCCTTTTTTAGTAATCGCAACTCAAAATCCTATTGAATATGAGGGCACTTTCCCTCTACCAGAAGCTCAACTGGATCGTTTTCTTATGAGGATTCGCATAGGGTATCCTTCTTTTCCGGATGAAAGTGAGATTCTTTTAAAGTTACAAAGAAAACATCCCATTGAAGACTTACAACCAGTGGTTAAGGTAGATCAATTGCTGAAAATACAGGAGTGGGTGAGAGAAATATATTTGGCCGATTCGCTAAGGAATTATGCCATTCAGATTGTCCACTCTACTCGGGAACATTCTGATGTAGCCTTAGGTGCTAGCCCCCGAGGTACACTTGCGCTTTTCAAAACCTCCCAGGCACTGGCAGCCATTCGCGGGCGTAATTATGTTCTTCCCGATGATATCAAACGCTTAGTTTTCTTTACCCTCGGTCATCGTATAATTCTCAAGCCAGAAAGTCTTCTTAGAGGACTAACCGGGGATAAGATACTAGAAGGTATTCTCAGTCAGATTGATGTGCCAGTGGAGACTAATGGAGCGAAATATCCCCGGGAATAAACATATTTTAAAAAATAAAAACGGGAAGGAATTATGTTTAGTTGGGGTATAATTATTCTTATATTTTTTTTGCTAGCTACTTTTTTTAAAATTGAATTGGTCTTCTGGTCTCTCTATTTTTTTCTGGGATTATATTTGGTGATACGTTTTTGGAATCATCATGCTTTAAAAAATTTAACTTGCGAAAGAGTGCTTTTTCACAATCGTGCCTTTCTGGGAGAGGAACTTACCGTTCAGCTGTGCTTAACCAATAATGGTTTCTTACCTGTTCTCTGGGTTAAGATCACCGAATATTTACCTTACGGGTTGGGATATGTTCAACCTTATCGCTCGGTAGTAACTGTTTTGCCCCGAAGAAAAATAATGGCTTCTTATCGTCTCTATTGCCGCAGCCGAGGGTATTATAGACTGGGACCTCTGAGCTTAGAAATGGGAGATATTTTGGGGATCGAGGAGCGAAAAAAGGAATGGCCAAAAATAGACCATTTTATTGTATATCCCCGGATAGTCTTCCTTTCCAAACTAGGTTTCCCATCCCGGGAACCTTTCGGAACTATTCGCTGGCCGCAACGACTCTTTGAAGATCCTCTTCGGGTGATAGGGGTTCGAGATTACCAGCAAGGAGATGGTCTAAGGAGAATCCACTGGAAAATTAGTGCCCGGACTCAAAGTTTGCAGGTTAAAAAATACGGGCCTTCAATTACTATGGCCACTATGATTTTTTTAAATCTGAATCGTGAAGAATATAAAGTTTTTCGACAGGAATACCGAGCAGAATTAGGAATTACCACAGCAGCATCACTAGCCAATTATCTCTGCCAGCAGAAGCAATTCTTTGGCCTATCCACTAATGGCTGGGATACTGCAACAACTGAGAAAAAAAATATCTTACCGGAGGATCATTTACTTCGTCCTCCGGTCTCGGAGAATAATCTTTCCTCCTCAACGGGAGAGGTTTCTGCACCGATAATTACACTATTACCTTCTCGGGGTCAATTTCAATTGATGGGGATTCTGGAGATATTGGCGCGGGTCAAGCTAGCTTCCACTTTTTCTTTTCTTCATCTCTTGGAAAAGGAAATAGTACGTATCCCCTGGGGAGCAACCCTGATAGTGATTACCCCTACCGAAGATGAAAATATTCTCCGGACCCTATTCCGTTTAAAGAAATCGGGTTTCAATATAGTTCTGGTTTTAAACAGTGAACCTTTTGATTACTTTTCTTCTGGAACCAAAGGACGGGAACTGGGTTTAGGAGTTCATCGGATAGAGAAGGAGGAGGACCTTCGTGTCTGGCAAATTTGTTAATACTCCCCATCCTTCAGTAATGGGACGAGTTTTCCCTCTCTTTACCATTCTAACTATCAGTATTTTTATGCTGGTAAGTACTTTCGTCTTTAGAATGCTGCTTTCCTCCTGGCAATTCAGTTTTCTGCTACCTTTGGCCCCAGTGCTTTGTGGTGGAGAAGCAATTCTCTCCGGCCAGTATCTTTCTTACGGGCGCCGGAGAAGCTGGGAACGCCGGCAATATCGTCATAAGGAAATTATCGCCATAGTAATTTTGGTCCGGATATTCTCTATCCTGGATCGTAGATTAATCGGTCAACCCTTGGATCTTGCCCGCTGGTGGATCGCCCCTTTCAGTATAGTTCTGGATGGGTATTTTATCCTCTTTCTCGCTTTAATGCTTTTCCCGTGGTGGTTGGGAGTGAAATGTTCGGAAGATTTACGCGTTTTCTATCTTCAGCCAGAAGAAGTAGTCCCTGCCGTGGATTCACCCCAGTATTATCTTTGGTTAACCAGTCCTAGTCGTCATCTCGACCGGGTTACCCCCCTGCGACGGTTAGGGAAACGTTTTCTACTGGGAGCGATAGTAATAGCCCTAGAAATGGTAGTTGTTCATGTTTCGCAGAATTATCTATTAACTTTGAAATTATCCGGGGTAAGAGAAATCAGATATCTCGCCTGGGGTTATTTCCTTATCGGTTTATTTTCACTAAGTATAGGAGTATTTCTTAAAAATGAGGCTTCCTGGAGAACAGAAAAAATTGCTTCCGTTAATCCCCTTATGAGTGGTTATTGGTTGCGTTATGCCCTGCTACTAATTTTTGCTATAGGAATAGTTGTTGTTTTTCTTCCCGCTAACTATAATATTCTTCCTCCGGGAGGGATTTCCCGTTTCCTGATATTTATTTTCAGTTTCATCATTTATCTATTGCAATTTTCATTGGCTATATTCTTCAATATACTTTTTCGACTCTTGGGTAGACTTCCTATGACTTCTCCAAGATTTTCTCGTTTACCAGCTTTTTCTTATTGGTATTGGATTCTTTCTCGTCCCGGGTCTTTTTATGAATACTTACAACTTGTTGGATTGTGGATTTTACGTCTGGCGATTCTAGCTGGGATTGTCCTCCTTTTACTTCATGGTCGAAAAAAAGCGATATTAAAAATTCTGCGACAAGGGTTCTGGAAATTTTTTTATTTTTGTATTGACTGGTGGGGGAGGTGGAGAGAAGGGTTAGCACAACTTACCGGCAAAATGGTTTTTTTACCGATTAAGAAATATCATCCTCCGAGCAGAAAGGTAACCTCTGGTCGACGGTTTCCCCATTGGTCAAAATTAGGCCCGGCAGAATTGATTAAGTTTTTCTATTATTCCATTTTAAGAACTGCCTCCAGGATAGGATACAGTCGTAAAATTGGACAAACTCCATTAGAATACCAATTAATTATGGAAAAAGAAATTCCCGAAGTCAAGGTAGACTTAAATCGGTTAACCCATAAATTTGTGGAAGCAAAATACAGTTTTAATATAATAAGCGGAGAAGATTCTCATTCCGCCTATAAAAACTGGCGACGCATAAAAAGTATTTTATCTCGTCGGCGAAAAAGACGAAAATTGAGGGGAAAGAAAGAATGAGACCTCGTGTGGATAGAGAAAAATGTACTGGATGCGGCCTGTGTGAAGATATCTGTCCCCAAGTGTTTCAGCTGGGGGAGGATAATATAGCCCGGGTTATCAATCCTGGTGGATGCGAATCGGCTGACTGCTGTCAAGAAGCGATGGAAAGCTGTCCTTCCGAAGCTATAAGTCTGGAATAAATGAAAAAAGAGTAAAGTCTATTCGGGGGCCAGGACCCCCCGTCTTTATGATATCGAGCCCAATTTTTTTCCCTAATAGGGAACTAAAGAATAATTTAGAGTATTAAAGATTAAGGATTATGAATAAAAAGATATACTTTGATCACCTGGCTACTACTTCCTTACATCCAGAAGTAAAACAAGCAATGCTTCCCTATCTGGAGGAACGGTTTGGTAATCCTTCCAGCCTGCACTATTTTGGTTTAGAAGCCAGAAAAGCGATTGAGGAAGCACGGCAGAAAGTAGCAGCAATGTTAGAAGTTCTTCCGGAAGAGATAATATTCACTTCCAGTGGGGCAGAATCTAATAATTTGGCTATTAAAGGAGTAGCTCTGGCCTATCAGAAGAAGGGAAAGCATATTATTGCTTCTCAGATTGAGCATTTTTCTATTTTACATCCTTTAAAAACTTTAGGGAAATGGGGCTTTCGGGTGACGCGTTTACCGGTAAATAAATATGGTTTGATTGATCCCCAAGAGTTGGTCAAGGCCATTACTGAGGATACTATCTTGGTTTCTATTATGATAGCTAATGGTGAAATAGGGACTATTGAACCAATTATGGAAATGTCTCGGATCACCCGGGAAAGAGGAGTATATTTCCACACTGATGCCGTAGCCGCGGTAGGAAGAATACCAGTAAATATTTCTCAACTGGGAGTGGACCTACTCAGTCTTTCTGCTCACCAATTTTACGGTCCTAAAGGTGTAGGTGCTCTGGTGGTAAGAAAGGGAATCCGCTTAATTCCCCTGATTGAAGGTGGAATCCAGGAGGAAGGTAGACGCGCGGGAACCGAGAATGTACCAGCAATTGTAGGAATGGGGAAAGCTGCCCAAATTATACAGCAGGAATTACCTTCTTTAATGGAAAAGTTGAAATCACTGGGAGATTGTTTGGTCGAGAACATTACCTCCCGAATTCCGGAGGTATATCTTAACGGGCATCCCACTTTAAGATTGCCGGGCTACGCTAATTTTTCTTTTAAGTATGTGGAAGGGGAATCAATTTTGCTTCTTTTAAACCAACAAGGAATTGCTGCTGCCAGTGGATCCGCATGCACTTCCCGAGCTCTCAAAGCGTCTCATGTTCTGACTGCTATGGGTATAGATCCTGCCCTGGCGCAGGGGTCTATTCTTTTTACCCTAGGACGAGGTAATACCCCGGAAGATATTGACCGACTACTGGAGGTCTTACCTTCAATTGTAGATCGTCTTCGGAAGATGTCACCTCTTTATGAGGATGAGAGGAAATCTACGCATTCCCCTTTATAGTGCATCGGAATATTTTATAACTTCCAGGAGGAAGGGTAATGGAACAACAATATAGTGGTAAAGTTATGGAATATTTTCTAAATCCTCGGAATGTGGGAGAGATTGAAGATGCTGATGGTGTCGGGACGGTCGGTAATCCTGTGTGTGGAGATATCATGCGTCTTTATATAAAAGTAGATGGTGGTAAAATTGTCGATGCCAAGTTTAAAACATTTGGTTGTGGAGCAGCCATTGCTACCAGTAGCATGGTTACCGAGATGATAAAGGGTAAGCCTATAGATGAAGCGCTCAAAATTACTAATGAAGCAGTAGCTGAGGCTCTGGGTGGCCTTCCTAAGATAAAAATGCATTGCTCGGTATTAGCAGAACAAGCTTTGAAGGCCGCTCTTGATGACTATTATCATCGGCAGAAAAAATCCGATAAGTAAAAACGGCTTCCTATTTAGAGGATTAAATTTTAATTTTCGAATGTTGATCGGAAGCCTTAACGTTCTCAAGGGCGAAGAGTATCGAGTCTATGTTAGAAAGATATCTTAAATTCATTTCTTTATTCCTCCCTATCTTTGATGGCTCATGGATAATAAATTTCATCCCTCCGTTTATTCCACAATAGAAGAACTTATAAATAACTATCCGGGTATTAAGCTAGTATCGGTAGCCCAGACAGTATTTTGGGATGAACCCGTAAAGGCATTATTACGCAGGATACTGGACCTTCTAGCTCCGGAGGTTTCTATGTTATTACTTATTCACGATGCCGATTATGTCAGTAACCTTACCAGGCTAATTTCCGAGTCGGAAGGAGAATATTCTATTGTAAGTCATAACGATGGTACTACCCAGGGTTTATGGGCGGCGGTAGGGGAAATATCCCAGCTTTTCGGCAGTGAAGTAGTCCCCACCCGTGAACTTCTTATCCGTTATGGAGTGCCACTAAAAAAATTAGCCTTTTGGAGTTCCGAAAGGCCGGAAAATTTTTTAAATCAAGTAACCGAAGCTTGGGGATGGCGGACTTTGATCCCTTCCCGGAAGCCACGAATTTTGGCAGCAGATATTTCTCTTTGCACTATTCTACCATATCTTTTTCAGATACTGGATTGGGCCTGGAAAGAGACCATAAACTCTTTGGTTTCCGTTTTTGATCAAAAACGAGCATGGGAAAAGACCACGGAGATACGTGGCTGGATTAATAATTATTTTAGTTCCCATCCCCAGGCTACTTTAACTCAACTTTATCAGGCATTACTTCCTCTTTTTTATCAGGAAATACTGGGATATAGCCCTTCTAAACTGGAGGTGTCTTCTACTACCCAGTGGTTACGTTTTAATCGTGAAACTTGCCGGTTACCCCGATTTCGACTGCTAGAAAAGTTTCTTCATCCCTCTACCCGAGGAATTTGCTGTCAAGCATATAATCAGGCCATCAGGGATTCCGGGATTTATCTTCTGGAAGAATTTGGAGAGGGTGCGCTTCCTTTTGATCTGGTAATTCCCGGACAGGGTCGAGGAACATTGCGGATTATAGACAAGAAGGTAGTGATAGAAATGGAAGATCCTGTTTTCCTGGCTACTTTCCGACCTGTTGAAGATGTCGATCAGCTAGCCCAATTGGTGGAGGAGCGCTGGGGAAAAGATGTCTTTCTAATAGGAAAGGCAATTACTTTTATTTCTATGCTGGCTCAAGAATCTATTCTAGTACTCAATGAAAGCGCATCCCCTTATATTCATCGAACTAAGATCATGCTCGAAATGCTGAGAAAAAATGGAGTGGTATTGTTTCATTACCCTTTATTGCGTCTCCGGTATCATACCTTGGATGCCGCTGAGCAGCTAAAGCTAATGGTTAAGTTACCGGAACATCTAGCGGAATGCTTTAGTAAGAAAGAAATCAGTTTCCAGGAATTTTCCAGATTCTGGAAAGGAGTAGTAGAAGAACAGGGTAAAATTTTGGACCAGATTCAAAAATTGAAAGGTAGAAGATGGTTTGCCTTTCTAAGTGAGAAAAAAGGTGGTGAGTGGCAGAAAAGATTTAATCATTATCAAGAAGTGTGTCATCAGTTGAGAGAATTCGGTGAGGAAAGCAAAAAGATGACCAAAAAAATATACCATTGTCAAAAAGAGATTCAGCAATTGGAAGATGAAATTCAAAAGTTGGAAGTTAAGAGAGGCCAGCATCATCGTCTCATTTTAAGAATCCACCAGTTGCAGAACAGAATAGCAAAAATTAAAGAGAACTATCGTTATTGGAAGAATGGCCCAAAGCTGCAATCTTTACGTTGTCTTCGGCAAGACCTGGAATACAAAGCAGAAATAGCCCGTTTGCATATAGTTCGAAATGCCCTATTAGTATACTATGGACTTCCATATATCAATCTTCGTCCTACTGCCTGGTGGTTTTTATTGCTTTCTCCGGGGGGAGAATGGTTCAGTAACCTGTTGGAAAGAATTGAACTTTACTGGGAAGAATTAAATTTTTCGAAAATCGGTTTTAATTCTGTAATTTCCAAGAGGGAGCGAAGTTGACCGGTTCTTTGGAATTTGTAAAAATGCAGAGTAATGGTAATGATTTTGTGGTAATCGATGTCCGGAATCGTAAAGTTCAACCATGGATAAGTTTGGTACCTCGATTGGCCGATCGCCATTTTGGCATCGGAGCGGATGGAGTGATTTTAATTACCCGATCGAAAAATGCTGATTTGGGTATTCGCTACTTCAATGCTGATGGTAGCGAAGATATGTGCGGCAATGCACTAATCTGCTTGGGGAAATATCTATATGATGAAGTAAAATATAAAAACGTCTCTTTAACTATAGGAACTATCGACGGGATAAAGGAATTAAAATTAATAGTGAACCGGAAAAAATTAGAAAGTGTGAAAATAAATTTGGGATTACCCCGGCTGGAAGCCAAGGACGTTCCGGTAAATTTGCCTTGGCCACGGGTGGTAGATTATCCCTTGAAATTAGATAAAGAAATATTTAAAATAACATGCTTATCACTGGGAACTCCTCATACGGTAATTTTCCCCGGTGAGGCTCTTTTTCCCCTTATGGAAGGACAAGGAAATTTTCCTCTGTTCTGCCGCTGGAGTAAAAAAATTGAACAGCATCCCTTCTTCCCTTACCGGACGAGCGTAATCTGGGGTCGGATTGTCAGCCCGGTGGAAATTCAAATCCGCATCTGGGAAAGAGGGGTGGGAGAGACTTTAGCTTGTGGAACGGGGGCGGCAGCCGCCTTGGTGGTGGCCTGTTTGCATGGTTGGACGAAACCGAAAGTGGAGGTTATATCTTACGGAGGTAAGATGACCGCCGAATGGAATAAAACGAATAATAATATTTGGATCACTGGAACCTCTGACCTGGTATTTCGGGGGCAATGGCAATTATCCTAAATAGGAGGATAAAATATGGAAAATGAAACTATTAGAATCCGGCAAAAGGTGGAAGAAGCACTAGAACAAATAAGAAGATTTCTGCAGGCTGACGGTGGTGACGTTGAGCTAGTAGATATCAATAATGGAGTGGTAAAAGTTAGATTATTGGGAGCATGTGGTGGTTGTCCCATGGCAGCCATGACTTTACGGAATGCGGTGGAGAAAACAATTAAGGATCAAGTTCCGGAAATAACGAAAATTGAAGCTATAAATTGAAGAGAGGGAGGGTAAGGATTGACACCCAGCAAAGTTTATTTTGTGAGTGCAAGGGCTCCCATATGGGAATATGAATACAGCCTACCGGCGAAACTGGAAGAGCTCTTGAAGGTTACTGGTCTTAGTAAATATATTAATCCCGGAGAATACGTGCCTATTAAAGTTCATTTCGGTTCCGAAGGAGCTTTTAGAGTAATTCGGCCAATTTTTATTCGTAAGGTGGTAGAAGGAGTAAAGGCGGTGGGAGGAGAGCCATTTGTAACTGATACTACTCGTTATCCTGGGTTGCAGTATCTGGAAATCGCTGCTGCTAATGGTTTTACCCATTTAACCTGTGGTGCCCCTATAGTTATTGCTGATGGTGTTTTTGGCAGAGATAATATTCCAGTAAAAGTGAAGGGGGGAGAACTAATCAAGGAAATCGGAGTAGCTTCTACCATCCATGATGCTCCGGCCATGATAGTGATGAGTCATTGTAAAGGGCATATTGGGCCAGGATATGGGGGAGCTCTTAAAAATGTGGCCATGGGAGGGGTTGGTACTCGAACGCGGAATAATGATACCAATCGGGGCAATATTCATACTCTGGAAGATCGACCTCCCGATTGGATCCAGGAGAATTGTAGCTGGTGCCTTCGCTGTGAAGAAATATGTCCCAAGAAAGCCATTACCATAAAACCAAAAGTGGAGTGGAGAGTAAATCTCTCCCTTTGTGATCGTTGCGGTAGATGTGTCCGGGTTTGTCCCAGTGATGCTCTCAGTATGCCTATAACTGAGCCACTCTTTGCTCAGGGAATGGTAGAGGCCGCTAAAGCAGTCTTACAAACCTTTTCGCCCGGGAAAGTTCTTTATCTGAATTTTGCACTGGAAATACAGCCGGAGTGTGATTGTATGCCTATGGCAGATACTCCTTTAGTCCAGGATCAGGGAATTTTACTAAGTGATGATATTGTGGCCATTGAACAAGCCACCCTGGATCTTATTAATCAGGCTCAACCTCTGCCCCAATCGCGAGCATTTGATAAAAAGATAACTGATCCAGGAAATCTTTTTTACCGGGTTCTAGGGAGAAATCCTGACCTGGTAATGGAGTGGGCAGTGAAACTAGGGTTAGGTTCCCGGGAATACGAGTTAATTACCATCCGCAGGAAAAGGAAAGTAGCTCGTAAAAAATAATCTATTTACCCCTTTCACCACTCAGGCGATGAATAATTTCCTGGGCGGCAATCACTCCTGAAGCGGAAGCTTGCACTAGTCCCCGGCTCACTCCTGCACCATCTCCGATTAGAAAAAGGTTGGCAACTTCCGACTCCAGGAATCGGTTTAGTTTTATGCGCAGAGAATAAAATTTTACTTCCACTCCGTATATTAAAGTGGAGTGAGAATTTACTCCGGGAGTAAGGTAGTCCAGAGCATCGATCATTTCCAATATGTCTACTAAAAAACGATAGGGGAGGGCAAAACTTAAATCTCCCGGAACTGCATCCGAGAGAGTAGGGCGAACGATACTCCGACGAATACGTTCGGGAGTTGAGCGCCTTCCGGCGCGTAAGTCCCCCAGCCGCTGGATGATTACTCCCCCTACTAGCAAATTAGCCAGTTGGGCGACATATTTTCCGTAAGTTATAGGGTCGTTGAAAGGTTCGGTAAAAGTAGTGCTTACGAGAAGAGCAAAATTGGTATTTTCTGTTTTTTTGGTAGCCCAGCTGTGCCCGTTTACAGTAACTACCCCGTCACTATATTCAGTTACTACTTCCCCGTAAGGGCACATACAGAAGGTTCGCACTTTATCATTAAAAAGCTTGGTATAATGAATCAGTTTCGGCTCGTAAACCACCCCGGTTATTTTCTCCATTACTACGGCGGGAAGTTCCAGGCGCACACCGATATCTACCGGATTGCTATTCAAGGAAAGATTTAACCGCTGAGTTTCTTTTCTTAGCCATTCCGCACCTTCTCTTCCCGGGGCAAGGATTACGTAACGGCTGAGGATTTCTTCTGCATTTGTTTTAATTCCTGTGACCCCACCATTTTTTTGTAAAATTTCCCTTACTTCCGTTTCCGTCCGAATTTCAACTTTTTTTCGGAGATATTGCTCGATTTTACTTAAAATTTCTACACATTTTTCTGTTCCCAGATGTCTTATCTGGGCAGGGACCATTTGTAATCCAGCACGGGCAGCTTCTCTTTCCAGTTCCCTTACTTTATCGGTGTTCTCACCGTATATAATCTCCGGAGCCCCGAAGCGACGATAAACGCTATCCACGTATTTAATCAATTGGCGCAAAAAATCCATATCCAGATATTCATTAAGGAATCCTCCCACTTCGGTAGAGAGGGTTAATTTCCCGTCACTGAATGCACCTGCTCCTCCCCAACCACAAAGAATGGCACATAGAGGACAGCGGAGGCAGTTAATATTCTTTTCCCGGGCAGGGCAGCGACGAGCGGTTAAGGGTTCTCCTTTTTCCAAAAGTAGTACCTTATAATCTTTTTCCGCCAATTCCAGGGCAGCAAAAATTCCTGCGGGCCCCGCTCCTACAATGATTACATCATACATGACACCGTTCCTCAGAGAAAAAATTAATGTTCAATTTGTCTTATTTGCCCATTTTCTGAGCATTCCTGGGATTCAAATTCCAACGTGGTATATTTGATATTATAGTGATTTAATTTATCCTTTATTTCCTGTTTTATTTCTTCAATTTTCTCCAGATTTGATTCTCCGGTATAGATATGAGCATCTAAAATATTGACGTTAGGGCAGAGACTCCATATATGGACATTATGAACTCCTTCCACTCCCCGGATTCCTTCTATAAAATGTACGACCTCCTCAAAATTTATTCCTCGAGGAGTGAATTCCAGAATAACTCTGATTGATTCCCGAATGATGCTTACAGAACCAATTACAATTATAATTCCAATTAATACGCTCAGTAGAGGATCGACCAATATTTTACCGGTTAAAAAGATGATAATAGAGGCAAGGATTACTCCTAAGGAAGAGATAGCGTCGGAAAGGACATGCCAATAGGCACTTTTAATATTTAGATCCCGGCTGCCCTTTAATCGGAAAGCTACGTAGATGTTGATTATTAATCCTAAAAATGCGATCACCAACATGGTCTCACTTTTAATAGGACGAGGATGTAAAAATCGTAGAATAGCCTCACGGAAAATCCAAAAGCTCATTCCCAGGAGTAAAATTCCATTTATTAAAGCGGCCAGGGTTTCTGTTCGGTGATAACCAAAAGTTCTTTTAGGAGTGGGTAATTTCCGGGAAAGATCAAGCGCGGTTTTAGAAAGTAAAAGGGCTAAAACATCCCGGAACATATGGCCTGCGTCGCTGAGAAGAGATAGACTGCCGGATATCCATCCTCCAACGACCTCCAAAATTAAAAAGATTCCTGTAAGGAGGATCCCTATTGTTAGATCCTTTTCCATTTTTAGATCTTTTCCCGTATAAGCGTTTTTTACGTTCCCCATTTTAAATCTTTTAATTCTCGCATCCAATATTATGCCATTTCTTATATTTCTTATCAAGCGTGACTAAGAGGCGGGAAAGTCCTCCTTATTATTTATTGACAAATTTTATTATTGCCAATATTATGGTAGGGGTTATTAAATCCCGGTATTTATTTGTCAGAGAAAGGAGATAAAAATGAAAGTGTATACGAAGGTACCAGGCTTGGAAGAAATCCGTAGTCAGTTGCGGACGAAAATTCAATTGTTGAAATCTTACTCTTTGCTACAGGACTGGAAATTTCAGATACAAGATATTCCGGGAGCAGAAAAGGTTGAATTTCCTGATCAAAACTGGCAAGAAGTTTCTTTGCCTTATACCTGGTCCTCCACTGTTTCTGAATGCTGGTTCCGGAAACTGATTATTTTACCAGAAAAAATTGAAAATATACCGGTAGAGAGGTCGCGGGTAGAACTGGAATATTTTTTTCTCACTGGAACAGAAATTTTTGTCAACGGAATTAGTAATGCTCGCTATCATTACTGGTCAGATAATAGGGCTATTCAGTTAATACTTGCGGAAGCCGCCTCTCCGGGAGACCACTTTCTTATTTCCGTGCGAACTGATCGGGGAGACGGAGTCGGAGCATTTATCAGTGCCAATCTATTTATCAGTTCAATAGAGAAAATTATTTTTGAACTGGATGTTTTCCTTCAACAACTGAATTTTGTGGAGGCTTTACTGAAAACTTCTACTCGTAGGGAAGAGCTATATGAGTTATTATCACGTGCGGTTTCTCTTTTCCGGGGGGACCTGCTGGAGAAGAATTGCTGGCCGGAGTTTATCGCTTCCCTGGAGAGAGCTCTAAAACCATTACTATCCCTTTGCGGAGAGGCAAAGATGTATTCTGCCCATCTGGTAGGCCACTCTCATATTGATATGAACTGGTTATGGCCCTGGCCGGATACGGTGGAAGTATGTCGTCGGGATTTTAGCACTATTGATCGATTAATGGAGGAGTTTCCTCAGCTCTGCTTTTCGCAAAGTCAGGCAGCGGTATATCTAACTACCGAAGAGAAATTTCCCGATTTATTCCATAGTATTCAAAAAAGGGTGCGGGAAGGACGTTGGGAAATTACCGCTGCCACTTGGGTAGAAGGCGATCTAAATATGGCCTCGGGAGAATCATTAGTTAGACAGATTCTGTATGCCAAGCGCTATATATTTAATAAATTTAAGGTGGAACCCCGTATGTGCTGGGAACCGGATACTTTTGGCCATCCTTGGACTTATCCTCAGATATTGAAAAAAAGTGGCCTGGATTTTTATTATTTCTGCCGGGCAGGTAAAGGGTTATCACTTTTCTGGTGGGAAGCCCCCGATGGGTCTCGGGTGTTGGCTTTTAACCGGGAGGGTTATGGAGGTACAGTAGCTGCCCAGGGAATTGTCTATGGTAATATTGACTTTAAACAAAAATACCATCTTAAAACTAATATGTTCGTTTATGGGGTAGGAGACCATGGCGGAGGACCAGCGAGGAAGGATATTTTAGCCGCTTTACAGCTAAGTAAAAAGCCTCTCCTTCCTGACATAAAATTCAGCAAGGTAGAGTCTTTTTTCCGGGAGGCACTATCCCAGCATCAGCAGTTTCCGATAGTTAGGGACGAACTTAATTTTGTTTTTGAAGGATGTTATACTACTCATGCTGATATAAAACGTATGAATCGAGAAAGTGAGAATTTACTAATCACGGCAGAAACTTTCTCGTCTCTAGCAAGTTTTTATGGATACCCCTATCCGGCAAAAGATTTTGAATATGCCTGGCGCAATACCTGCTTTAATCAGTTTCATGATCTCCTCGATGGGTCAGCCATTCATTTATCCTACCAATATTCGAAAAATTTATTCCAGGAGACCAAGGAGTTAGCAACTAAAGCTCTCAATGGTGCTCTACAATGTCTTGCTTCCCGGATTAACACTGATGGTGAAGGAGAAGCAGTAATAGTTTTTAATCCGCTAACCTGGGAACGTACCGATGTAGTATCCTTTAAAATTAAAGGTCGGGATTTAAATTCTAGTTACCGGTTAGTGGATAATACTGGCTCTCCTATGCCTTTCCAAATTTCCGGGGAAGAGATAATTTTTGTAGCGGAGAATATTCCTTCCTTAGGTTACCGAGGTTACCATTTACTGCCTTTCCCCGAAGCCGGAAAGAGAGACGAGATTCTTTCTTCACCAGTTACAGAAGTAAAAGCGGAAGCACCGGCTACCATCGAAAACGATTATTTTCAACTCCGGATCCATCCTCAGTCAGGCTGTATACTAGGTTTATTCGATAAATTGAATCAGCGAGAGGTAGCTATTCTTCCCGGAGGAAGATTCTCCACCGAAGCATTGGAGAGCACCGGATATATGAACCTTTTCCAGTTATATTTTGAAGAGCCTCATTCTATGTCGGCCTGGAATATTGGAAATATTCGCCGTATAGAAAATCTAATCCGGGGAGCTCAAATAGAACTATTGGAGAAAGGACCGGTCCGAGCGACTATTCATGTCCGACATCATTATCATAATTCGGTTATTAACCAGAGAATCTCTCTCTATCATCGGGTCCCGCGAATTGATTTTATTACTACTATTGACTGGCATGAAAAAGGTTCTGCTACCACCGAAATTCCCATGTTGAAAGTTTCTTTTACTCCTGCTTTAAATCTTACTCGAGCCACCTTTGAAATTCCTTTTGGTTTTATTGAAAGACCAGCAGAAGGACGGGAAGTTCCAGCATTACGCTGGGTGGATATCTCTCAGAGGGAGTATGGAGTGAGTTTGCTTAATAACTGCAAATACGGACATGATGTCCAGGGTAATACTATCCGTCTTACCCTGGTAAGAAGTCCTTATGAACCAGATGCTAATCCTGATGAAGGAATACACGAACTGATTTATTCTCTCTATCCCCATCGCCGAGATTGGCGAGCAGCCTCTACTGAACGGAGGGGATACGAACTCAATCAACCTTTACTGGCGGTGGTAGAATCTAACCACGAAGGAGAATTGCCAGCGGAGTGTTCTTTCCTGACCATTTCTCCCAAAAATGTTGTAGTTTCAGCATTAAAGATGCTGGAGCCAGATGGTATCCTGGCACCGCTTCCCCCTTCTAAAAAAGCTATGATATTGCGCTTTTACGAAAGTCAGGGGAAAAGTGTTGTAGCCAAAATCCGTTTGAACTGCGATATTCTTGCGGTGGAAGAAGCGGATATGATGGAAAGACCTTTTCGTTCAATTTCTTTTTCCGGAAAAGAGATAAAGATGCCCTTAGGAAAGTACGAAATCAAAACTTTGAGAATCATTTCTTCCCTTCCCGGAACCTGAAAAATTTCTCTTCCTGATGCCGATTTTACTACGGAAATTCTGCCGAGTTCCGAAATATTTGGGAAAATTTAATTAGCTCCTGGAAATAATAGACTCTTTCCGGCGGAAGAGAAAGAGCAGAAGCAATTACTGAAAGGGGGAGATTTTTCTCTATACCATAGAGAATAAGATCTAACGTTGTATAATTAATCCCCAGGATGTCCTCATCGTTTAGGCCGGGAATCAGATCGGGACTGGGAGGTTTAGCCATTATTTCGGAAGGGATTTCTAGATAAGAGGCTATTTGAAGCACCTGGCTTTTATAAAGTCTGACCAGAGGCATAATATCCGCAGCCCCATCTCCATATTTTACAAAGAACCCGGTAAGCCACTCGGTACGATTTATGGTTCCTACCACCAGCAGATTTTCCTTTTCGGCATAGAGATAAAGAACCAGCATTCTCAATCGGTTTTTTGCTCTATAAAAAGCCACCGGAGCATAAAATTCAGGATATTCTGCATTGGTTAAACTTATAAAATAGAGCGGTTTACCCAGACGGGTTTGAAGATTATGATAACGTTTTTTTACGTAATTTTCCTGCACTGACCGGGGAAAGAAGAAAGGGGAGGGAACCAGTTGATATACTTTTAATTTTCGCAGTATCCGGCGTAGATTAATGGTGTGAGTGTGGATATTAAATTTCCGGGCTACTAGTTGGGCATCTCGAATATGGCGGCGATGAGTATCCCTTTCCGGAAGAATCAGCCCTTTTACCTTATCCGCGCCCAAACTGCGGGCACAGAGGGCAACTACTACACTGGAATCTAATCCTCCGCTTAATCCTACAACCGCTCCTGATCGTCGATTTTCTTCTAATTTCCGGCGGATAAAGGTCTCCAGTTTCTGGCAAATCTCCTTCACCTCAACCTTTAAAACCTCAGGACTTAACATCTTAATAATACTAATATAATAGCACGATTTTCTCCACTCCCATAGGATTTCTTAAAGATTTTAAATAGATGCTGAACTAAATATTGATGTAAGTCTAGGGAAAAAAGAGTTTGAATAGTGCGGTTAAAAAACAAGATGCGATATTCGTTAATAAGGAGGGCTAACGGTGATGCCAAAAAAAGAGAAAAATTTCTCCCAATTAATAAGAGGAAAGGAATTCTTTGATTTTTTCTGCTAGTTGGTCACGCACTCGGCGGAAAACTAGGAGTTGCTCGTCTTCAGTACCTTTTACCTCCGCCGGATCTTCTATACCCCAGTGAAGTGTTTGTGCCCTACCCGGAAAAATTGGACAGATTTGCCTTACCTAGTCGCAAACAGTAATTACATAATCAAACTCTTGATCTATTTCGATGTTCAAAAATTAATTGTCGGTGCTTCGGAAGGTCTTCAATCCTGAAGATTCCTTTATTATCTTACCATGAGGTGACTTTTTCATCAACTGACTTAATTTACAAAGAAAAGGAGGCGCTATTTTAGCTAAATTTGTCAATTGAATTGAATTTTTATCTGGAGTATAATAGCCCCGAACAAGGGAAGGAAAGGATAACCAGTTTTGAGTTATCAAAGGGCGCTTAAGGCGATAAATCTGGAAAAAAACGACCGTGTTCCCTCTTTAGAAGTCCTTGACCATCCGGAATTTATTGCCCGATTAATAGGCTACAATCCCTATCTGGATCCCACCCAGGCTTTAATAGATGCCTACCGAAAGCTGGATATGGATATGATTATCAGTCTACCCTCTCGGAGCAGTCCTCTGAAAATAGGGGAAACTCAAGTTACTGATTTCGGAAGCAGACTGGAAGCAGGCTGGGGATTGACCGCCACCGGAGTACAGATTCAGTACCCTTTTGAAAGTGTGGAAGAGATACTCAATTTTGATCCTCTGAAGGAGGGGATGGAGGCCGCTAATCTTTGGGCATTAGAGCACTCCACGCTTATGGATCGTGGTTACTGGCAAAGTTTACTGAAAGATTATACTATGGTAGCCGGCTGGTATTACAATTCTCTTTTCATGTGGTCAGTAATGCTTTTTGGCTGGGAAATGTTTATGACTGCTGCTGCTCTCTATCCCGAGCGTTTTAAACTTCTTATCGATAAATTTGCTCTGATTTCAATTTACCATATGGGAAAATGGGCTATTACCGATGTTCCAGTAATGATCTGTCATGATGATTTAGCCTCCAGCATTGGGCCTACTTTTAATCCCCAATGGTATCGACAATATATTTTCCCCTGGTATCCTAAAATCTGGGCTCCCATCAAGAAAACAGGTAGAAAGGTGATTTTCTGCTCTGATGGTGATATTACGCTTTTACTTGATGATCTGGTAAAAAGTGGAGTAGATGGGTTTATGATTGAGCCTATAACGGATTTGAAATATTTAGCCCGCACTTATGGCAAAGAGAAAATTATTATTGGGGGTATTGACACCCGGGTGTTAACTTTTGGCACTCCGGAAAAGGTAAGAGGAGAGGTGGAAAAAATAACCGATTTAATGGGGGAATGCCCGGGCTATTTTTATATGGCGGCCGGAAGTTTGCCGGGCAATATCCCGGTAGAAAATTTAGAGGCTTATTTCGCCGCCTGCAAAAAATATGGTTGCCGTTAGTCTAAGAATATAACTTATTTTACAAAAGAAAGGAGATGAGAAATATGACGCATCGGGAGCGATTGGTAATGGCACTAGAGCATAAAGAACCGGATCGAGTTCCTATTGATTTCGGAGGAATGATTTCTACCGGAATCCATATTCAGGCCCAGGAGAAGTTGAAGAAACATCTGGGCCTTAATGGACCTCCCGGTGAAGTTGTGGATATGTTTCAGCAACTGGCCCGCCCCGATCCCATTCTCCGGGAAATTTTCCAAGCCGATGTCTATCCCGTTTATGCTCGCCCGTCCAAGGAGTGGAAACTAAAAATATGGGAGGAAGGAGATTTTCGATATTATATTGATGAATGGAAAATTACATACCGTTGTCCCAAAATAGGTGGCTATTGGTTTGACCTTTATCGACATCCCATGGAAAACATTGATACTATCAGTGGTTTACAGAAGTACCATTTCCCTGATCCCCGAGATCCAGGAAGGACCGAGGGATTATTGGAAGAGGTTATGCGGATATATCAAAAGACCGATTATGCCATGCTGGTTAATTCCCCCACTGCTGGTTTATTTGAACATCCCTATTTTCTCCGGGGATTGGAAAATTGGTTTATAGATTTAAGCACCAATTTGAAATTTGCGGAAGCTCTGGTGGATCGAGTACTGGAATGGCAGATGGTATACTGGGAAGAAATTCTCACCAAAGTTGGAAAATACATCCAGGTAGTACAGATTGGAGATGATCTAGGTGGCCAGGCGGGACCCCTTATTTCCCCTTCCCTCTATCGAAAAATTTTCAAGGGTCGGCGGAAAAAATTAATTTCCTTGATTAAGCGGTATACCCCGGCCAAGATTTTTCTTCATAGTTGCGGGGAGATTTACCAATTCATCCCCGATTTTATAGAAGAAGGGGTGGAGGTTCTCAATCCGGTGCAGATAGCTTGTCCCTGGATGGGGGACACCGCTCGTTTAAAACGTGAATTCGGAGAAGATATATCCTTCTGGGGAGGGGGGTGTGATACTCAGCGTATCTTACCTTACGGAACTTCGCAAGAAGTGGACAATGAAGTTAGGAGAAGAATAAAGGATTTGGCACCGGGAGGAGGATTTGTCTTTACTATGGTGCATAATATACAGCCCGATGTTCCTCCCGAAAATGTAATAGCTATGTTTAGGGCGGCTATTAAATATGGTCATTATCCGATCTTCCAAAAGTAAGTCATGTGATACTTTAAGAAAATGTAAAGTAAAACTTTAGTAGGGAGATTTAGAATGCCACAGATGCTGGCGGCGATTTGTACCCAACCGGGGAAAATAGTTATTGAAGATGTCTCGATACCTGTTCCGGAGGAAAATCAAGTATTAATCGAAGTTAAGGCAGTAGGGGTCTGTCGCTCAGATGTCACCGGATATATGGGTAAACATCCTCTTATTCCATTACCTATGATAATGGGGCATGAATGTTCTGGAAAAATTGCCGCATTGGGACCGGGAGTAAAGAGAATCAAAGTGGGAGATGAAGTTGCCGTGGAAACATTCTTTCGCCTCTGCGGAGAGTGTGCTGGCTGTCGTAATGGGCGCTATAATACTTGCAAAAATCCTATGATAATAGGGCACAATGTACCGGGAGCCTTCGCCCAGTATATGTTGGCTAATGCCAATTTTATATTTCCCAAACCCTCCGAGGTTAGTTTTGAGGAAGCCGCCCTTACTGAACCTCTCTCCGTAGGTGTGCATGCCATAAAAATCGCGGGAATTCAGGTAGGAGAACGGGTAGTAATTTTGGGAGCGGGGGCTATTGGCTTATTTGCCTTGCAAGTAGCGAAATTGGCGGGTGGAGAAGTGACGGTGGTAGATGTGGTACCATCCAAACTGGAACTGGCTCGGAAATTAGGTGCCGATCATATTATCGATGCGTCCCAGCTTGATGTCCAGGAGGAAGTCAGGCGAATTACGGGCGGGGATGGAGCAGAGGTGGTAATAGAGGCAGTGGGAAAACCAGCTACCCTACAGCAGAGTGTGGACCTGACCCAGCCAGGAGGAAGAATAGTATTAATTGGGTTCACCGGCAATCCCGTAGATGAAATTAATCTCAGTAAAGTTACCCTTCAGGAAATGAAGGTAATGGGTATTTTGGGGTTCTGCCGTGACTACCCTACTTCCTTGAATTTACTTTCCCGCCGGAAAATAAGTGTTACGCCTTTGATTTCTTCCAGTTACGGGTTGCAAGGAGTAGAAAAGGCAATTCAGCAGATGATAAAAAAGCCAGGAGAAGTGGTAAGGATTATTATTCACCCCCAGGATTTAAAATGAACAATAAAAATGAACAATAAATAGTTAAATGAGGCATTTGGGGAGTGGTTACCGGTTACCAATGCTATTAATTTTTCATTACCCTATCCCCTGATTAGCGGAGAAATGGTACTTATTTTTTCAAAAGTATAAGTTCAATTAATATATGGAGAGGAAGGAAGAAGATGAGTTTGTTAGGAATTGATGTGGGTACCACAGGATGTAAAGCGGTAGCCTTTAATGAAACGGGCAATATTCTAGCTTCCGCTTACCGGGAATATCCTCTAATCTCTCCGCAACCAGGGTGGCTGGAACTGGATCCTCTTCAGGTATGGAGTTTGGTAAAGGAGGTAATTAAGGAGGTTACCTCTTCTTCCCAGCTAAAATATGATCCGGTGAAAGCTATGGCGGTTTCTGCTCTGGGAGAAGCAGTGACACCGATAGACAATTCCGGTAATCCCCTCTACCATACAATAATAGCTTTAGATAGCCGGGCGATTCCTCAGTGCCGTTGGTGGGAAGAAAATTTTAGTCGTAAAAGAATCTTTGAAATCACCGGTATGCCATTACATCCCATGTACAGTCTAAATAAAATTCTCTGGTTTCGAGATAATCTTCCGGAGGTTTTTAATCATACCTGGAAATTCCTTTGCTGGGAAGATTTGGTGTATTATCGTCTTGGTCTGCCACCCACCATTGATTATTCGCTGGCCGCCCGGACAATGATATTTGATATCCGAGAGAAAAAGTGGTCACCGCAAATTCTTTCATTGGCGAATCTGGGGGGAGAAAAACTCGCCGAACCAAAACCTTCCGGGGCAGTGGTGGGCGACATTAGTGGAGAGTTAGCAAATGAGCTAGGGTTACCCCGAGGAACATTGGTGGCTACCGGTGGTTTCGACCAGCCTTGCGCAGCTCTGGGGGCAGGAATTGTAGAGTCAGGAATTGCAGTTGATGGATTGGGAACAGTGGAATGTATCACTCCGGCTTTTGCTCACCCCGTTCTTTCTAATGAACTACTCGAAGGAAATTTCCCTTGTTTACCTCATGTAGTGGAAGGTATGTATGTCTCTCTGGCTTTTAGTTTTACTGGAGGATCACTACTGCGTTGGTATCGTGATAATTTTGGTCTCCGGGAAATAGAAGAAGCCAAGCAGCGAGGAGTTGATCCTTATGAGTTAATAATTGCCCGAGCTTCAACTCATCCAGCAGATATTTTTATTCTGCCTCATTTTGTAGGCACGGGGACCCCTTGGTTGGATCCTCGATCCAAAGGTGCCATCCTGGGATTAACTCTTTCTACCACTAAAGCAGAAATTATCCGTTCTATTTTGGAAGGCGTAACTTATGAAATGATGCTCAATCTTAAAACGATGGAGAAGGCAGGAATTAAACTGGAAGAATTAAGAGCTACCGGTGGTGGCGCAAAATCCCATTTATGGCTTCAGCTCAAAGCTAACATGTTCGGGAAAAAAGTAGTAACCCTTAATGTTACGGAAGGAGGTTGTTTGGCAGTAGCACTTCTTGCTGGTCAGGCGGCAGGAATCTACCCTTCGGTAAAGGATGCAGTTAAGGAAGTAGTCCAGATAAAAGAGGAATTTTATCCCGATCCCGAAATTCAATCTCACTATCAGGAAAGGTACCAAATTTATGCTCAAATCTATCCCACTATAGCCAAATTAAACCATCTTATCGACGAACATCTTAAGTCAAACGTAAAGGATAACAGAGAGCCTGATTTTGCTTGACAAAAATACTCCGGCGGGATAGAATTTTTATGCAATGCGTAAAACTTTGCCTTTTTATCTGCAAGGTAATAAATTTTGGAGAAGGAGGTTTGAGGAATAGTGTTCAGAAAGAACTTTATCGCACGTTTCCTATTACGACGAATGGTGAAACTGGTTTTTTCCGCTTCCGATAGAAATATCATTCGGGCCCTTAAAATATTCGATAAATTTATGCTCACTCCTCGAGGGCATGAGTACGTTCGTTACGGAATTCGCCTTTTTGAACAGAAAGCGCCACCTCTTCAGTTGGCAAAAAGATTAATTACTCAAACCTCACCCACCTGCCGGGATGCGCTGGTCAACAACTTTTTTATCAACGCCATTGTTTTAGGAGCCCGCCAGAGACAACGCTACGAAAAAGAAAGAGGAGTTCGTCCTCCTTTTTTTATTGTTATGAGTCCTACTATGCGGTGCAACCTACGATGTTATGGTTGTTATGCAGGCGAGTACGAAAAAGAGCCAGAACTTTCTTTTGAAATTATGGATCGCGTAATCAGGGAAGGAAAGGAAATGGGTATCTATTTTTATACTATTTCCGGAGGAGAACCTTTTGTCTGGCGAGATCTTCTCAGTCTTTTTGAAAAGCATAATGATTGTGCTTTTCAAATTTATACCAATGGGACCCTCATCGATCGTGAAATGGCTAATAGACTGGTAAAACTGGGAAATGTAGCTCCCGCTATTAGTGTAGAAGGATTTCGAGAACAGACCGAGGAGAGAAGAGGGAAAGGAATTTACCAGCGAATTATGGAGGCCATGGATGCTTTACAGGAAGAAGGAGCCGTTTTTGGTTTTTCTGCTACTGCTACTCGCTATAACATAGATTTACTCTCTCGAGAAGAGTTCATTGAACATTATATTGCCAAAGGATGCAGTTTTGGCTGGTATTTTATCTATATTCCCATTGGAAGATTACCCAATCTTGATCTTATGCCATCCCCGGAACAGCGTAACCAGTTACGGGAACGTCTCTCGGTGATTAAATTGAAAAAACCAATTTTTATCGGCGACTTCTGGAATGATGGTTCTCTAGTAGGGGGATGTATTTCCGGTGGCCGGCGCTATTTTCATATTAATTCCAAAGGTGATGTGGAACCTTGCGTTTTTGTTCACTTTGCAGTTGACAACATCAAAAATAAATCTCTGGAAGAAGTGTTGAAGTCACCATTTTTTACTGAAATTAAAAAGCGGCAGCCATTCAATGAGAATCATCTTATGCCCTGTATGATTATTGATAATCCTCAGATTTTAAGAGAGGTAGTGAAAATCAGCGGAGCTTATCCCACCCACGAAGGGGCAGCATCAATTTTGGAAGAATTTGCTCCTCATCTTGATACTTACGCCAGACAAATGAAACAAGTGGTCTCTCCTCATAAATGAGAGAAGACAGGGAATCGCTGCATTTTCCCCTCTCCGGATCCATTTAACAAAAATTATTTAAAATCAGGAGAGCTAATTTAGGAAGAGGGCGAGGAGTTTTCTCTGCGTCAAAAGAAAAATTCTGCTTCTCATCAATCCGGTAGAAAATATATCCAAAAGAAAAATGAAATTTGGTTGCTGCATTTCTTTGGAACAGGCATACATCGCGGAAACCATTGGTTTTGATTATCTTGAACTTCCAGTAAGAAATTTGATGCCGGAGGCGAAAGAGAGGAATTTTAACCCTGTTTTACTAAAAATATCTTCGCTTAAGATCGTTCCCGAAGTTTTTAATTTATTTATACCCCCCGACTTGAAAATTGTAGGTGATACCGTGGATGAGATCCGTCTTGATTATTATATTAAAAATGCTATTCGCCGAGCATCAGTAATTGGGGGTAAGATAATTGTTTTTGGAAGTGGAGGAGCTCGTCAGGTTCCGGAAAATTTCTCCCGTGAAATAGCCTGGGACCAGCTAAAATTATTCTTGAAGAAGGTAAGGCAAATTGCTCGTCATTACGGAATAATTATAGCGGTGGAGCCTTTAAATAGCCAAGAATGTAATATTCTTAATTCGGTAGAAGAGGCTTGGAAACTCGTAAAAGAGGTGGGAGAACCCGAGATTAAATTGATGATAGATCTTTATCATTTGCAGCAGGGAGGAGAAACTTTCTCTCGAACTGAATATTTAAAGAGTCATCTGGTTCATGTTCATGTAGCGGATAGCGGCCGAAGTTACCCGGGAAGCGGTAGTTATGATTATAATAGTTTTTTCCGAGATCTAAAAACTTTGTCGTACGAGCAGAGAATCTCGGTAGAATGCCACTGGGATAACTTAGAGCAGGAAGCACCTCGGGCTTTGAGATTTCTTAAGAAAAAATGGTATGGCGTAGAGCAGGCTGGGGAAAAGTAAGCCCATCAGGAGGTTAAGAAATTGAACTTCATGGATATAGAATTTTTGTTAGAGCAGGAAATAATTCAGCGCCGGGAAGAAGGTTGCGAGGTAATAGAACTGGAAAGACTTTATAATTCTGCCCGGTTAAAATCTCCTTCTGAAAAAATTGGAGAATATGAAAAAATTTATCAGGAACTGGAAAAATTATTACCGGCAAAAGATTTTCCATTTCAAGAACCTTCAGGATGGGAAGAAATAAGAGCCTGCCGCCCTTCTGCTGCTCAACCGCTGCGAAAATATTTTCCCGAAGAGATATTGTTTGACAAAATTTATGGAGCTTGGTTAGGACGTTGTGCTGGCTGTTTGCTGGGGAAACCAGTAGAGGGATGGCCCCGGAGTAAGATTGAATCTTATCTGGAATATGCTGGTGAGACTCCATTGAATAATTATTTTTCGAAAATTTATCCCCTTCCTTCTGGTTTTGAATTCCACCCCAGCGTTCAGACAGAAGGGCTGCGAGGAGAAATAAATTATGCCCTCCGCGATGATGATCTTGATTATACTATTCTTGGTCTTCATATTCTGGAAGAACATGGAATTGATTTTTCAAGCCAGGATATAGCCAATGAATGGCTAAGCCATCTCCCTTATAGCTTAGTGTATACTGCCGAAAGAGTAGCCTACCGGAATCTAGTGAATGGCATTAAGCCGCCATTTTCTGCTTCTTATTGTAATCCTTACCGGGAATGGATCGGGGCTCAAATCCGGGCAGACATCTGGGGTTACATAGCTCCAGGTTTACCCGAAGTGGCGGCAGAGTTTGCCTACCGGGATGCGGTAGTATCCCACACGAAAAATGGTATTTATGGTGAGATATGGGTCAGTGCCATGCTGGCGGCAGCCTTTGTTACCAATGATCTATATGAAGTCATTAATTATGGACTTTCGGAAATACCCCGAAATTGTCGTCTGGCCAAGGCCATAAAGACTGTTTTGCGAATAAAAGAAGATATCCAGGATTGGGATAGGGCTTGGCAAAAAGTGATGGAGAAATATGGTTCCTATAATTCTATCCATACTATTAATAATGCATTGTTGGTTTTGCTTGGTCTTCTTTACGGAGAGGGGGATTATGAAAAAGCTATTACTTTGAGTGTCCGGGGAGGGTTGGATACTGACTGCAATGGTGCCACTGCCGGTTCATTAATGGGGGCTATTTTGGGAGCGCAGGCTTTACCGGAGAAGTGGATTTCTCCCTTAAATGATAAGGTAAAAAGTATTGTGACCGGCTATAATGATTGTCGTATATCATTATTGGCCGATCGAACATTGAAACTAGCAAAACAGGTATTAGCCAGTTACATTCTGCAGTGATTTATCTCTGGAAAATTATTGCATAAGATGTCAACTACTGCTATAATAGGGTTTGTTTTTCAATTGCTGACCTAAAGATGTTAGTTGGGAGGAGGAGAGTGAGATGAAGAAAATTACTTTCATCGAGCCACAAGTTCACTTTGACGGTTATTCTTATTTTAAACTTCCGCTTCTGGGCCCTCTTTATTTAGCGACTATTTTGCATAACGCGGGATATGAAGCGAAAGTTTATGCGGAAACTTTTGGTAAGATTTACGACGAAAAAATAGATTGGATTTTACCAGAAATCTTAGAATCAGATGTCGTAGGAATTTCTCTGATCACTGCCACCGCTCCTAGGGGATACAAGATTGCTCAAGTCATTAAAAGTTTCCGCCCTCAGCTGAGAGTAATTTTGGGTGGTTCTCATGTTACTGCTCTTCCTGATGAGGCATTAAAATATGCCGATCAGGTGGTAATTGGTGAGGGGGAGAATGTTATCTTGGATCTTATTGAGGATGGAAAGCAAAAAGTGGTAAGGGGAGAAAGATTAGAGATCCTTGATCTCCTTCCGTTTCCCGATTTAACCTTACTGGAGGGAGCAAAAATACCTCCCCGCGTCTGGCCAATAATGACCTCGCGGGGCTGCCCCTATAACTGTAAATTTTGCTCGGTAACGGCAATGTTCGGGAGGAAACTTCGTTGTCGCAGTCCGGAAGCAGTAGTTGAAGAAATAAGTTATGCTTACAATCAAGGAGGCCGGAGCTTTTTCTTTTATGATGATAACTTTGGGGTTCATAAGAAGAAAGCGATAGAAACTTTGGAGGGAATAATCAATAAAAATTTATCAGGAATCGGTTGGTCAGCTCAGACCCGGGTGGAAACTGCAAAAGACGCCGAGTTAGTAAAATTAATGTCCCGAGTTGGTTGTTCTCGATTGTTGATTGGCTTTGAATCTGTTAATCCACGTACTCTAGAGTTTTATAATAAAGGGGCCCAGGTAGAAGATACTGAAATTGCGGTAAGGACCTTGCACCAGTATAAAGTGAAAGTCCATGGAATGTTTGTTCTAGGCTCGGATGAGGATGATGCTTGCACTATTGAAGAAACTGTGAAATTTTGCCAACGACTTAAAATTGACAGTGCTCAATTTTCTATTCTCTTCCCTATTCCTGGTACACGTCTTTTTGAGGATCTGGATTCTCAGAATAGAATTTTTACCAAAGATTGGTCTCTTTACGATGGATTGCATGTAGTGTTTCATCCTCTGCGCATGACAGTTTCCGATTTACAGTCTAAAGTCTTAGATGCCTACAAAAGGTTTTATTCTTTTGCCAGCGGAAAGACATTTCTATATAGCCGTTATGCCCTAGCCAAGTGGCGACGATTGAATCGTGATTTTTTAAGTTTTATAAAGCGGTTTCAGACTCAGCCCCGGTTGGTAGGAAAATAAATCTCGTGCAGGAAATTGACGTAGGACAAAAATTTTATTAAAATAAAAGTAAATGAATGATATTGTGTTTCGAATTGCAGTAATTGATGGGCAAGGGGGCGGAATGGGTTATCATCTGGTGGAGGAACTGCGAAAATCCCTGGCCGAGAGTGTGGAAATTCTCGCTCTGGGTACTAATGCGGTAGCTACTTCAAGTATGATGCGGGCGGGGGCCAACCGGGGGGCTTCCGGGGAGAATGCTATTGTTCAGACCGTGAAATCGGTGGACCTGATTGTAGGTTCCCTGGGAATTGTCCTTGCTCATGCTATGATGGGGGAAGTAACCCCTAAAATGGCTGCCGCTGTCAGTGGAAGTCCCGCTATAAAAGTGCTTTTACCCATAAATCATTGTCGGGTAGAACTAGCGGGGGTAAAGCAGGAACCTTTACCCCATTTAATTAATCGTTTGGTAGAAAAAGTCAAGCAGATTATGGAGGAGAAACAGGGTGTGCGAATCTAATGTCTATCTCTTTCGAGATGGATACGAAGAATTGCTCATGGAGAATGTAAATATAATCGAACCCCGGGAAGGTGAGGTTTATCTTAAAAGTATATTCGGAGAACAAAAGATAATTCCCGCTAGAGTAAAGCAGATAAGATTAGTGGACCATAAGATAATTCTGGAAAAGTAATTTCTGAGATTAGTAAACGATTATAACTGGACCATGGAGGTCTGTTAACCTGCAGTCAGCAGGGATCTTTCATGGTCCTTTTATTTTTATGAGATTTTAATTTTGGCAGGGGTGAAAGTGAATGAAAAATTTTCGCTTTTACATTATTCTGATGTTCCTTCTTATTATGTCAGTTACCCTCACCGGAATAGAAGTGATGGGACAGAATGTTCCTCCGCTGAAAGTAGTAGCTACCACCAGTCTTATCGGAAGCATTGTACAACAAGTTGGGAGGGAACGAGTAGAAGTGGTCATTGTTATTCCTGGTTTTGTTTGTCCAGGACACTTTGACCTCAAGGCTCAAGAGGCTAGAATGGTAGCCCAGGCCAAATTTATTCTCCGACACGGCTGGGAAGGAGAGACTCTGCTATCCCTGCTTATTGAATCGGCAGGGAATCCCGATTTAATGGTAATTTCAGTACCGGTAAAAGGTAATTGGATGGTTCCCGATACACATTGCCAAGCAGTGAAGGCTATAACCTCCATTCTGGTGTCAGCAGATCTCGATTATGAAGGAGTGTATCAAACACGAGCGCAGGAATTTATTAATTCCATTCAGGAAAAATCTCGTTGGTGGAAGGAAAAAATTACTTCCCGGGTCGAAGGTAGGCCGGTGATATGTTCGGAAATGCAGAAGGAGTTTTTAGAATGGCTTGGTTTCCGTATAGTAGTCACTTATGACCGTCCGGAAGACCTCACCCCCAGGGAAGTAGGAGAGCTAATCCGTAAAGGTAGGGAAGAAAGGGTGTTGATGGTCATTGATAATTTACAGAGCGGACCCACGGCAGGAAAGGTCATTGCTGCTGAGATTCCTGCAAGTCACGTAGTGCTTTCAAATTTTCCGGGGGGATTTCCCGATACCGATACCTATCTTACGGCTCTGGAAAAAAATTTCATTCTGGTACTGGAAGCGCTTGCCCGGGAATAAAATAGTCTTAAAGGAAAAGTGGAATGGGGAAAATTATTGAGGTTAAAAATGCGATAGTATCCTATCGGGATAATGTGGCTTTGAAGGGTATTAGTTTTTCAATAGAGGAAGGAGAGATGGTAGGTATTGTCGGCCCAAATGGAGCTGGTAAAACCACTCTTTTAACACTGATTAACGGTCTGGGGAAAAAGATTTCTGGAGAGGTAAAAGTTCTTGGTCATTTCTTGCGAAGGAAAGATCTTTCATCTTTCCGCAAAGAAATTGGCTACGTGCCACAAAATTTTTCAGTTGATCCTCGCATGCCCGTTCTGGTTTATGAAGCGGTAATGATGGGTCGCTATGGAAAACTGGGACTATTTAGAAGGCCGGGACCCAGGGATCATCTATGTGTCCGGGAAGCAATAAGATTAATGGAACTGGAAAACTTGCAATATCGACCGGTGGGCAATCTTTCTGGAGGGGAACTACAAAAGGTTGCACTGGGCCGGGCGCTGGCCCAGGAACCGCAAATGCTTCTGCTGGATGAACCCACAGCTAATCTCGATTTAAAAGCCCAGGACGGCATTATTGCTTTGATCGAGAAACTACATTCCCGGAAAAGTATAACTATCCTTCTGGTGACCCATGAATTGAATCTGATTCCTCAGTCCTGTGATCGTATTATTTTGCTCAAAAGAGGAGAAATTTTTGGTAGCGGTAAGATGAAAGAAATGCTTCAGGAAGATATCCTTTCTCGCCTTTATGAATTTCCGGTTCGGATCGTAACTCTGGATGGAAAACTGATGATAGTCCCTTACCAGGAAGGAGTTATTAATGGAAATACTTAGTTATCAATTTATGCGAAATGCTATCCTGGCCTCTTTTCTGGGAGGGATAGCCTGTTCGGTTATTGGAGTTTTTATCGTCACTATAAAAATTTCTTTTATTGGGGTATGTATGTCTCATGCCACTTTTGCCGGGGCCGTGCTGGGTATTTTATTGAGAGTTAACCCCCTCTATACTGCCTTCCTTTTCTCCTTTTTTTCGGCAATGCTGGTTGGTCCGTTAGCTGATCGGGGACAATTAAATCCCGATACCGCTATTGGCATCATTTTCTCTATAATGCTAGGACTGGCTTTTCTTTTCCTGAGTATAATTCCCGGATCGAAGGCAGAAGCGCTTTCTCTCCTATGGGGAAGTATCCTCACAGTAACCAAGGCCGATCTCCGGATAATGCTGGGTATTACCACTTTCGTTCTGCTAATCGTCAGTTTATTTTTTAAAGAAATCCAGGCAGTAATTTTCCATCGCGAAATTGCGGCGGCAGTGGGAATACCAGAAAAGATTATTTTTTACGGAATATTAATTCTCACCGGTCTGGTAATCACTGCTTCTTTCCGGACTATTGGAGGCTTATTAATTTTCAGCTTGATAACCAATCCTGCTGCTGCCGCCTATCAACTTACCTTTCGTCTTCGCTGGATGTTTTTGCTGTCAGCAATTTTTGGAGTGCTCAGCTGTTTACTGGGACTACTTTTTTCTTATTGGCTCAACCTCCCTTCGGGAGCAATTATTATTATAACCTCCAGTCTGATTTTCGCGCTGGCGCTCCTTTTCTCTCCTAAAAAGAGAGTCTATCATCGCCTTTAATTTACTTCCCGTTTAAAAATTTGACATTTTAGTTCCTCCAGAAATAAAATAAGAAAAAAGCCTGGGAAATGAAAAAGAGGAAGAAATGATGAATAGATTTTTTAATTTAATGCAACAAAAAAAGTTGGTATTAGCGGATGGAGCTATGGGGACCGAACTTATTAAACGAGGATTGAAGCCCGGTGAACCCCCGGAAAGCTGGAATGTGAAGCATCCGGAAGTGGTATTAGGTATCCAGCGAAAATATGTGGAAGCGGGGGCAGAAATTATTCTCACTAATACTTTTGGCGGTAATCGCTTAAAATTAAGAAGGGCAGGGATGGAGACAAAATGGCGGGAATTTAACCTTACCGGAGTGAAGATTACTCAGGAGGCGGCGAGGAATAAAGTTCTGGTAGCAGGCGATATGGGTCCTACTGGGGAGTTTCTTTATCCTTACGGAGATTATCAACCGGAAGATATTTTGCAGGTTTATGCAGAACAGGTCCAGATTTTAGTAGAGGAAGGGGTAGATTTAATAGTTATTCAAACAATGAGCGATCTGCGAGAACTTCAAACAGCAGTTCAAGCCTGTCGGCAATATTCTTCTATCCCGGTAGCTGCCTGTGTAAGCTTTTCCCGACGAGGCTCCGAATTCCGAACGTTTATGGGAGCAACCATTCCCCAGGTAGTAAATTTAATAAAAGACACCGGGACTGCTGTCTTAGGAACTAACTGCGGAGACGTTACTCCTCAGGAAATGTCACTGGTGATTGGAGAAATGACTCGTTTAACTTCTTGTCCTCTCATTGCTAAACCTAATGCTGGTTTACCGTTAATTAAAGAGGGGGAAACGATTTATCCCTTGTCTCCAGAGGAATTCTCCCGGGCAGTCCAGGAAATTGTAGAAGCAGGTGCAAAAATTATAGGTGGATGTTGTGGAACTTCTCCTGAACATATTCGGGTTTTGAGAACTCATTTAGAAAAGAAAAATTTAGTCTAATTAGACGGGTGCTCAATTATTTAAAAATCCATAGCATTATAGATGATGGGATCAAGTCCTGTACATTGCTGATTTAAATAAAACTTACTGGTTAGAATTTGGGCGCGGAGAAGTTCCTTCATTTCATCCATTGAACGGTAGCTAAAGGGGTTAAGTTCTTTTAACCTTTGGGAGGATATACCGGGGATTTTTACTGGAACGAGTACTTTTTTCCCCCAGACGGGATGAGGCTCGTACTCCACCGCACCTCTTGCTGCCTGGAAAAGGAAAAATTCCGTTTCTTCGATAGAAGGACCGGTTCCCTCTACCGGTTTCTTCTTACCGCCGACTTCCCTAAACTCAGTTTTTGGCACTCTTACCTTCTGCTCACCCAATTGCACTTTTACCCATTTATATTTTGCTCCTACCCTTCCGGTAGTATTTATCTGATAGATCTCAATAGGATTGTCCGTTCCTTCTCTTTCTTTTACAAATTGGTAGAAGCGGTTTACATGGGCGGCGTTACCAACACCCATTGTAAAAGGGAGACAGTATCGAGACTCGTATTTTTCTTCTCCTATACCTCTTTGACTTTGAGCAGGATGCCCGGTTGTTCTACCGTCAGCTAAAACTTTAGCACCAAAGGCAGCATCATTTATTTTTAACCAGGCATAATCGGAGTTATATCCCGGGCTGATAAATACCGCCATATTAAGGGGACCACTGGAGTTTACATCACCATCAAAGTAACCGGTATCTACCAGCATCAGAACTGTTCTTGCGTTTTGGTTAGGTTTGCCACGGTACTGGAATAATTTGCCAGCAAAACTCACATTACCCTGCGAGTCCCACTCTGTATTTTCATGCAGAGCCCGCGAAACCATAGCTGCACGGTAAATAGCCACCTGGGTTTCATCAACATCCTCCGTCTTAGTCCAGGAGCCCTTTTCTGGACTTTCTACCTGCTCACGAAAAATTGCAACGATATCATCATTTTTTATAACTTGATCATAAATAAAATCGGTAACATTAACTCCAAATTTTTCTTTAAACAGAGGAACGGTAACTTCGTTAAAAATATACATCCCGTGTGTTGACTTACCACTTCCGGTGAGGCCCCAGACACACATAACAATTCTCTTTTTGGTTCCGTCTACCCGGTGAATGGTGAACTCCTTGAGAGCCGCGTGCTCACCGGTTCCTCCTTTCCTATAAGCATGCAATATCCAATGCGATAAAAATCCTTTCTTGCATTCACCCTGGTAGGAACTAGCAGTGATAATAGTGTAATTATGATTGGGAAATCGGATAACCTTTAACATTTCGTTACTATCCGGAATATTGGGGTTTTCCAGATAGTGGGGAATGCAGAATATGATGACGTCAGGTTCCAACTGCGGATTCCCCGAAAAATTAAGTTGGCTCCAGCGGAAGGCAATATCGGGAAACTGAGGATCGCAGTATAATCGACATCTCATCTCCGCTCTTGATCCCGGCTGCCCTAGATTGGCGTCTACTTGAATCAGAGGACGACAAAGAATATGCTCCAGCACATTCAGCATCAACTGTTTATGCTCTATTTGCAACTCTTGTTCGCTTTCTACCACTACACTACCGGCAGCGCTTCTGCTCCAAATGTTAGAACTCCATCCCCAACTTCGGTTTCTATATTGTACTCCGTAGTGCTTTGCTCTCTCCAGCAAATCGGGGGGATTATTTTGGACCGCTACGATTCCCGCAGCATTCTTTTCATTTATGATTCTTTCAAAGACCTTCTGGAAATTTTCAACGGTAATGTTTTCCAAACTAAAAGGCATACTTTTTATCCCTTCCTGTCTTTTTCATTGCCAACGCCACTATCCCCGGAAAAATAATTAACTTTTTATAAGGATCTTATTTTTCTATAATTGTTGGTAATTTTATCAAAAGGTATGTAGTTAGGTCAAGAAAAAATTTAGACGCTTCACCGAATTTTGTGCAAGAATTTAAGCTAACTATAAGCAGGATAAGAAGTTAGAGATATTTTTCATGTTTAAGGAAAGTTTCCCTGTAAATATTTGCTAATTTGATATAG
>Ga0315312_1000555_pt1 | contig 41446 bp, 38 predicted proteins | sample TDP7_MG_FD_203629 | JGI IMG/M metagenome (GOLD analysis project Ga0315312, IMG submission 203629) | Freshwater sediment microbial communities from Lake Towuti, South Sulawesi, Indonesia - TDP7 | ecosystem: Environmental > Aquatic > Freshwater > Lake > Sediment | place: Indonesia: South Sulawesi... | reverse complement strand
GATGACGTGTTCTCCGTCAACTTGCACTTCTAGAGCTCCGAATGGGCACATGGAGTTGCAAATACCGCAGTAATGGCATTTCTGCTCGTCAACATTAATTACTGGATGTTTAGTTTTCTGTCCAACTGCTTTCGGAATTGTTTTGATTTCTATGGCTTCTCTTGGGCAGATTATTTTGCAGATATCGCAGCCTATACATAGATTCTTGTCTAAAGTTAGAGCATATCGTTTTGCATGCAAAATCCTTTGAACTTTTAGTTCCTTTTCTGTCTCTGTTTTGAGTTGTTTCATGGGCATTTTGTCTCACCCATTAAGAGGGGAAGGTGTTGCAACTTTTGAAGAGTAATTAGGCAACGAAACTCGTATTTATATATGTTTATGCAAGCGAAATCACCTGTAGACATCTTCTATCCCCTTTTGCAATGCATTCCTTCCATTCAATATTGACGTTCCCAGCGATTTCACGAGTTATTTTTTCATCAATTTTACAAACGTATTTTCCAAACTGACTTATTACATCTTCAAAAACACAATTTCTATACTCGATGAAGAATTTATCGTCTTGCTTTGATAAGGAGGTGGAGAATCCATAATCGTCTAGGAACTGAACTAACTGATTAAGTCGACTGAAAATAGTCCCTTCCACTTTCTTCGTTACTATCTGCTTAGCGAAATCTTTTGCCACTGAAAGCATCAGTGACTCTGCTTCCCTTTCTCCATACCTTTGAGTAACTCTTTGAAGCAGAAAAGAGAGTAGTTCGCGGGTTTTTCGTGGGAACAAACTTCTACCTTGCGATGTGAGAGAATACACTTTTTTTGGACGCCCTCTCTCAGAAATCTCAAACCTAGAAAAGACAAAGCCTTCTTTTTCTAGAAAGTCAAGATGTCTTCTTATGGCACTTTCGTTAATCTTCAACATAGTGGCTAACTTAACAGCAGTTGTATCATTGGCTAGCAAGTTTGCCACTATAAACTTCCGTGTTCCGGTTAGAAGAAATGGGAGTAGTTGCCCGTTCGACATGTCTCAGCCTTCACTATTATGGTGCGCATAAAACTTATAAGGATTATCATTGCAGTATAGTGATTAAAATCCTACATTGAGTAAATGGTGATAAATATTGGAAGAAAAAGAGAAAATTAGCGCCCATGAATCTATTCGAGAAATGTATGAAAGAGTCCATAAGGAAGGCTTAACAAATGTTCCAGACAGATTTGAAGCCCAGCAGCCGACAAGATGTCCATTCTGTTCTCAAGGCTTAAGCTGTCAACTTTGCAGTCAAGGACCGTGCAGAATTACTAAGAAGGCTGACCGTGGAGTATGCGGCATAGACGCCAACGGAATGGTGATGCGCACTATGCTACTAAGGAATGTTTTGGGCATATCAACTTACACCTACCATGCCATTGAGGTTGCAAAAACCTTGAAAGCAACCGCAGAAGGAAAAACACCTTTTGAAATTAAGGATAAAGAGAGATTACTTCAGCTTGCCAAAGTGTTTGGACTAAAAACTTCCGGCTCAATTAATGACGTGGCAATTTCAGTCGCAGACTTTATTGTTAAGGAGATAAATCGTGATTCAGATGAACCTTCAAAAATGGTTGAAATCTTCGCTCCAGAAAAACGAAAAAAAGTTTGGCGAAATCTTGGAATTTTTCCAGGCGGACCGATGCATGAGATAAAGGATGCTACTTCCAGCTGCTTGACTAATGTTGACGGCGACTATAAGTCATTGGCTACGAAAGCTCTGCGACTTGGCATAGCATGTGCATATGGGGCTTTAGTTCCCCTTGAACTTGGGCAGGATATTCTTTTTGGAACACCTAAGCCTCATGAGTCCGAGGTTGATTTAGGCATCTTAGACCCAGACTATGTGAACATTCTGCCTCACGGACATGAACCATTTGTCGGTGCATCTCTGATTAAGGCGACTAGGACGGAGAAAGTGCAGAAAATGGCTAAAGATGCTGGAGCAAGAGGCTTGAGAATAGTAGGTTCAATTGAAACTGGGCAGGAATTGCAGCAAAGATTTCTGAAAGACGAAATCTTCCGTGGATTAACTGGAAACTGGCTGGGTATCGAGTTTGTTTTGGCAACTGGTGCCGTTGACCTGTTAGCCATGGATATGAATTGTTCTCCGCCTGCGTTGGGTCTTTTTGGCGAAAAATATGGTGCCACTCTGGTAACAGTTTCTAAGCTTGTGCGAATGCCAGGTGTTGATAGGCATATTGATTATAAACCTGATGAAGTGGAGAAGCAGGCAGAAGAACTAATCAAACTTGCTATTGAGAATTTTAAGAAGAGAAGGAAGAATGTTGAGGCTTACGTGCCTAAGAAGAGACAGAAGGTTGTTGCTGGATTTTCTACTGAAGCCATTCTCAATGCGCTTGGTGGTTCTTTAACCCCTTTGCTAGAAGCTATAAAGAAAGGCGACATAAAGGGCGTAGTTGCCTTAGTTAGCTGTACAACTTTGCGAGACAGCGGACAAGACGTAAACACCATAGCAGTTGCCAAAGAACTGATAAAAAGAAACATTCTGGTGCTGAGTGCTGGATGTGGCAGTGGTGCAGTTCAGGTTGGCGGCTTAACAAATCTTGACGCCATAAACTTGGCAGGAGAAGGCTTAAAGAAAGTTTGTAAGGCTTTGAATGTTCCGCCTGTTTTAAGTTTTGGCACATGCACTGATGTTGGTAGATTGTCTTTGCTTGTTAACGCGGTTGCTGATGCTTTGGGCGTAGATGTTCCAGCATTGCCTATTGCTGTTACTGCGCCTGAGTATATGGAACAAAAGGCAACTATTGATGCAGTTTTCGCTGTGGCTTATGGGCTTTATACTCATGTGGCGCCGACACCACCAATTACTGGAGCGCTTGAACTTGTTAAGCTCTTGACTGAAGATGTTGAAGGCTTGACTGGAGGCAAGCTGGTGTTTGAACCTGACCCATTGAAAGCGGTTGACGGCATAGAGAACCATATAATGGCGAAAAGGAAAGCTTTGGGGTTGACTGTGTGACTAAAGTAGTTTTAATCGTTCTGCACAGATTAAATAATAAGTTACAGCACCTCTAAATTTACCCCACCTATTCGAAAACCCTCTTAGCTTTTCACCACTTATTATCTTTCCTCTAAAGTAAACTTTTGATACAACTCTCCTAGCTCCCAAATCGTCTGCAGGGAGCACATCTTTTCCAGTACTCGTAACGACTGTCAATTCAGCTGTCCATCTTCCTACTCCTTTAAATTCCATCAATCTTTCTATAATTTCCTGACTTGCTAGATCCTTCCATCTTTCTAGGTCAATTTGATCCCGAACTATTCTTTCAGAAACTTCTTTAATATAACTTGATTTTTGTCTGCTTAATCCACACTCCTTTAAATCCGCTAAACTTGCCTCAGCCAGCGACTCTGAAGATGGAAACTCGTAATAGATTTCGTTACCAATCTTTACTTTCTCTCCGAATCTTTCGATTAATTGATTGGTTATGTACATGGATCCTATTAGCGAAATCTGTTGTTGAATTATGGATTTTATTAATCCTTCAACAACGGTAGAGTAATTAAATGCCCTTAGACCATAGAGTTTTTGTTTTACTTCTCTTAAGATAGGGTCTTTGTCCATGAAATTGTAAAGATCTACTAAATCTGTCTTAGTGTTAAAAATCCATGAAAGTTTATCTTTCAATTCTTCTTTCTCTTTGCTGCTTATTTTTTTAAGGATTAAGACTTCTAACTTTGGCTCTTCGGTTGAACCGATTGATTTAACTTCCGCTGGTATTATCCTTCCAGAATTAAGCCTCAAAGCTCTCTTCCAGAGACCATTCTCGTATACCTCAGGTTGTGGTTTGCTGAAAGAAAAAGCCTTTAAATGCAAGTCAAAATTGTATGGTGATTTTGGTTTAAGAATAAATTTCATTTACCCACCCAACTCAATAGTTTCTCTATGTAAGTCATGTGCTATAAGGTTTGAACTCCCAGTCAATTTAGGCTTAAATACAAAAGTATACTCTTCTTCAAGTTCAAGAATGAAGGTAAAAATGTATGATGGCTAAGTGGAAATGCACAGCATGTGAGTATGTTTATGACCCTGCGAAGGGCGATCAAGATGGCGGTATTCCGCCTGGGACAGCGTTTGAGGATTTGCCAGATGACTGGGTTTGTCCTGTTTGTGGTGTGCCGAAGGATATGTTTGAGAAACTGGAAGAGTAGATGTTTTGTCGCTGGCGCTGAAGGGTAGAGACACCTATATAGACCCCTTCTCCAAGTTTCAAACCATTGTGAAGACGATAAAGTGGGATAGAAAGCGGAAAAGTTATAGCTGAACCTACTTACCTAGAATCGTGTTCAATTTTTCCAAGGCTTCTTTATTCTCTTTCCAGTTCAACAGTTGCAGAGCCTCTTGGATACTACACCATCTGTATTCGCTATGCTCTTTTCCGTCAAGTACCACTTTCTCTGTGGCAGACACTTCTACGCCATAAACGTGTTCCTTATTCAGGTTAGGGTCTGAAAATTCGAAATAGTACAGGTCTTCTATTACTCTAACGAGATTCTCTATTCCTGTTTCTTCCCTTATTTCTCTGTGCAAAGCTTCTGTTCGGGTTTCTCCTTCTTCCAAGCCACCTGTAACAGGTTGCCAGAATCCATTTCTGTTAGGGAGTCTTTTTAATAGCAGATATTCTATCAAATTGCCATTTCTTCGAAAGATTATTGCTTCAATTTGTATTGGCAACCTCATGACAGAAGAAAGTTGCGGCTGAAATTAATATCTATTTTGGAAAGCGAGTTTATATTCCAACTGCAATGCTGAGGAAAGACCCATGTGAACGCATAAAAGAGTAAATGTTATGTTTTCGTGCACGCCCATTTCTTCTAGAAAACCTCAGTGACATCGGTGTCTGCATGGAAACAAAGACAGAAATGACCGTCATAGCTTCTTCTCTCAATAAAGAGTATCAAGTTGGCGGACACATAGTTAACGCTTTGAAAGACGTGAATCTTGAGGTTGCAGAAGGCGAGTTTGTCTGCATCTATGGTCCCTCTGGCGCTGGAAAAACAACTTTACTCAACATCATTGGCGGTCTTGACAAACCTACAAGTGGGAAAATTGTTGTTCTTGGACATGACCTATTGTCTTATGATGAGGAGTTTCTCGCGACTTTTCGCAGTTCTTACATTGGATTTGTTTTCCAATCTTACAACCTTATTTCCACGTTAACCGCTCTTGAAAATGTGGCGTTTCCAGCAGAAATAGCAGGTATACACGGAAGAGAAGCTCGGCAAAGAGCTGAAAAACTCCTGAAAAAAGTGGGCTTGTCTCATCGATTTAATCATTTTCCTTCTCAACTAAGCGGGGGCGAACAGCAACGAGTTGCGTTTGCAAGGGCCTTGGTCAACAATCCACTTCTTGTTCTAGTTGATGAACCTACTGGAAACTTGGATTTAGAAACTGGGCTTGAAGTTGTCAAGATTTTGGAGAAACTGAAATCAAAAAAATACACTGTTATTGTCTGCACTCATGATGACCGCATAGTGCAGTTGGCGGACCGCACAGTGAGTCTACAAAATGGAAGTATTAAAAACAAATGAGTAGCGTCGCTTTTCCATTAAAAGACTTGATTCGAAGAAGATTCCAGACAGTACTAACTATCATAGGCTTAACAATCTGTGTTGCTGCAACAACTTTTCTTGTGCAGTTTGGGAATACAATAGGCTTTGAAATTCTTTTGGTAGCCGTGGGACGATTGACAACAGGTTTCTCTTATATATTCACTGTTTTCATAATTCTTGTAAGTTTTCTCGCCTTCCTAGCCTGTTTGCTCATAACCTCTTTTCTTGTTTCAATCAGTATGTCCCAACGTGTACAAGACATAGGCATAATGAAGGCAACCGGATGCCTCACAAACATAGTTTTTGGCTATTTCGCAGCTGAACTCTTTATTATGATTCTACTTAGTTGTGCTCTGGGCACAGTTTTCGGCGTATCCATGTACTATGCGTCCATCAGCATGCTCAATGCCCTGGGATTCTCTATAGCGGACACTTCTCTAAACATGTGGGCAATTTTCGTCATCTTCTTTGCTTTTCTGATTGCTCCAAACCTTATTAGCGGTAGAATAGTAGCCAAATGGATCAAGATTAAGTCAACAGACGCCTTATCTCCAAGCTTTTTCCTTTTCATGCCTTCCACTGGGAGAGGTTTTATTTCTTCAAGATTAGGAACCGAACTAAAGATGGCACTCAGAAGTCTGATACGTAGAAAATCGGTCACCGCCTACTCTATCCTCTGTTTGACTGCAGTCCTAATGCTAACCACACTGACCCTTGCAGGCGGAACAATTGCAAACCAAACCACTCAAAACTACGTACAAAGAGCAATCGGCAAAGACATTATTGCGGTTGGTCACCCAAACATGACTGCACAATATTCAAAACTTCTCTCACAGTTCTTCAATCCTCAACAAATGCAACCATTCAACTACACTGATTCAAAACTCTTAATCTCTGAATCAAACATCTCAAAGCTAAGCTCAATCACTGGAGTACTGAAAACAGACCCACGTTTCATCATCGAAACCACAGTACATGAACTCCCAGGATTCGTTCTAGTCGATCCGGGGCCTCCTGCAAAATATGCGCGTGTGGGTCGCTATCGATCGAGTCAAACACTGGTTGTGGGCATAGATCCCAAAAGCGCATTGAATGAGTGGTTGATTTATGGAAGAGTTCTAAATGAGACAGATTCCTATTCTGCTCTAATTGGCGATTCATTGGCCTCAGAAATATTCGACGAACCACAGGTGCAAAGCCTGAAAATTTATGAAGAGAATTTTGGAATCGTCGGCATCTGTCTGGATACTCTCAACAAAGGAAACGTGGTATACATTCCCATCAAAACCATGCCAGAACTCATCTCACGGTCGGGACGTAATCTTATTTTTCTGAAAATTGACCCATCAAAACGTGTTCAAATTGTTTCAGAAATAGAGGATACAATGGATTTGGATGCTCTGGAACTTAATGCCATCCTAGATGAACATATGGTTTTTCTTGACAAAATCTGGTCGCTAATTATGTTCTTGCCCCTTCTCTCCCTTGCAACTGCTGCCTTATGCCTCGCCGCCTACATGATGCTTCTCATAGCGGGGCAGAAGAGAGATTTCGGTATTATGAGGGCTTTAGGTGCCAAGCCAAAAAGGGTTATAAAAATTGCTTCAATAGAAATTCTCATAGTCTTAGCGATTAGTGCATCAATAGGAATTCTTGGAGGCCTTCTCATGGCATTGGAACTCTTGATTCCAGAACCTGTGTTCTCTCTAAACACTTTTCTCTCTATAGCAGGGTGGTTGGCATCAGCTCTGGTTTTCCTTGGTTTGGCAAGCCTTTATCCAGCATTGAAAATTGTGAAAGAGCCTATCCTCAAGACAATATACTATCCATGAAAAGGATACGATACAGATATTACTCTTCTTGCCAATTCATAAAATGAAGACAAATGTGGACAATATGGAGACCTGACGCATCAGCCGTCTTAACAGATAAACGTGCGAGAACAAGTTTAGCCAGATACTTCGACGTCATGCAAGATCACAAACTAGCCAAATTCATAATCGCCGAGAAACTGCCAGCCAACTTCAGCAAGGAAGACACCTTAACAAAGCTCTGGCAGACCCATAACCGTCTTACACAAGAATTCTATCAGCTTCAAAATGAAATCGACACTAATAAGACTGATTTGAAAAAATTGAGTATCCCAGAAAAGTCATATTTGGACTTGAAGATCGAAATTGTAAATCGCATTCTTGAACGCTGCCATCTTTGCACTCGCAGATGCGGCTTCAACCGCCTCGCTGGCGAACTAGGACATTGCAAATGCGGGACTCAAATTACTGTGTCGACAATGTTTCAACATATGGGTGAAGAACCAGAACTTGTTCCTTCGGGAACAATATTCACACTGGGCTGCACTTTACGCTGTCTTCACTGTCAAAATTGGAGTATATCACAATGGTATGAAAAAGGCGAAATCTATTCTCCAGAAAAATTGGCGAAAGAGGTGGAAGGTCTACGTAAAAGTGGCTGTAGAAACATCAATCTTGTCGGCGGTGAGCCGACTCCTTGGCTTCAGCAGTGGCTAGAAACCTTTAAGCACGTTAAAACAAACGTGCCCATCGTGTGGAACTCCAACTCCTATTACAGTGAAGAAACAGCCAAACTCCTCGCAGGTTTCGTGGACGTGTATCTTCTCGACTTTAAATACGGCTCAAACAAATGTGCAGAAAAAATCTCTGATGCACCAAACTACTTGGAAGTATGTTGTCGCAATCATTTATACGGAAAGAAGTATGGCGAACTCCTCATTCGAGTCCTAGTTTTACCTGAGCATCTGGAATGCTGCACTGAACCCATTTTAAACTGGATAGCTAAAAATCTGGGCGCATGGATTCGAACAAACATCATGTTTCAGTACAGACCTGAATGGAGAGCACACGAAATCCCAGAACTTCAAAGAATATTGATGAGAGACGAGATGAATGAAGCCATAAGATTAGCCAATAAAGCTGGACTGACTAACTTCATAACATAATCATTATGCGAAACCAAAACTCCTTTTAACCCTATCTCATTATGATATGTAAGCAATTTCACAGGAGATTTGTTCAAGATGCACAAGAAGCTGATTTCATTCATTCTAATATTTACTTTTCTTTTTTCATCGATTTTAGAATTATTTACTATGCCTAGGGTTTTTGCCTATCCAAAAACTTTGCAAGTGCCCACACAGTATTCTACAATTCAAGCCGCAATAAATGCTGCAAATCCAGGAGACATCATACAAGTGGCTAGCGGAACCTATAATGAATCTATTTTGGTGAACAAAAGTGTATGGCTTATTGCAGAAAACCCGTCAAACACTATTATTGATGGTAGCGGAACAGAAAGAAACACAGTCCATGTTACCGCAAACAACGTTAAAATTGAAGGATTTACCATACAAAATGGTGACAATATTTACGAACCCACTAGTTTGTCGATAGTACGTTCAAAGAACCTCACAATAAGTAACAACATAATAAGACAAAATAATGCACATGCACCTTATTATGGCTTGATAATGCGAGAGTCCAATGACAGCAGAATTGTCTATAACGTGATAGCGAATAACTCTTATGCAGGCATTTACATTTCCTCATCAAGCAATCGCAACCTTGTAATCGGCAATCTGATTGAAAAGAGTTCAAATGGTGTATGGATTGCTGATACATCATCCAACAACAACACTTTCTATCACAACAACTTCATAAATAACACTAATGAGCCATTCGTGTTTACTCAAGCGAAATGGGATAATGGTACTGAAGTCGCACACACGCATACTGAAGGTAACTATTGGAGCAATTATGGGGGCGTTGATGACGGTAGCGGTGAGGGAAGATGGCATGAACCTAGAGTTGCAGGTGACGGAATAGGCGATACGCTAGTACCGCATCAGGGAGTAGACTGGTATCCGCTTATGACTAAATGGCAAAATACGGTTCCAACAGCAAACTTTACATATTCTCCAACAGATCCAAAAGAAACTCAGGAGATACATTTCACTGATACATCAACCGACCCAGATGGAACAGTGAAATATTGGTTATGGAACTTTGGTGATGGCAATAGTTCAGCAGAACGAAATCCTATTCATGGGTATATGAAGAAAGGGACATACACTGCAACACTCATAGTAACAGACAATAAGGAAGCAACAGATACCAAGGTGAGAACAGTGACTGTTGTTGAACTTTCAGTTACTGACAGTACATATTACTATTACATTTTCATTGGAATAGCAGCTGGAGTCGTCATTTTGGGGACTGCGCTTTTTCTATGGAAGAAAAAGAAGAGGATTTTACCACCGCCAAAAATCCAAAAGCAGCCGCCAAAGACCAAAAGATATTTTTCATAGCATTCTCTTTCATATCTCAGCGATAGTGGAGAAGGCGGAAAGAATGCGCTATTGTCCAGAATGCGGCGGAGAACTACATTATGCTTCTGCTACCAAACGTTATGTGTGTAAAAGCTGCGGGCTTTCATTGACCCATCAGGAACTTATCGAATTACGTGAAAAGCTTAGGCCGACATTTGAAACTGAGGAAGAGCAGCGAGAGAAGGAACGTAAAGAATATCTGAAATGGTGGCTTAGCAAGAAAAAGTAGAATAGTAAACATAACGTTTGAACCCTTAACATAGCAAGCGCCATTTTTTCCTTCTTACATCCAGCAAACCCACCATAAGATTAAATAATCAAACTCATTCTGCTTTTGCAATGTTAAATGAGGAAAAGAAAAGAATGATTCCAAAAGAGTTCTTCGTAACAAGTGGAAAAGCCACAAGCCAAGTCTCAGAACTGAACGCCTTTGATCTAGCATTAAGAAAAGCAGAGATATCACAATGCAACATAGTCTCTGTCAGCTCAGTACTTCCACCAAGATGCAAAGAGAGAAAATGGAAAGACATTCCAATCGGCGCCATAACATACGCAGTAGTTGCAAGAATGGACGGAAAAGAAAAAACTACCATAGGCGCCGGAATCGCTTGGACATGGGAAAAAACCAAGAAATATGGAATAGTAGCTGAGGCGCATGGCAACATGAACCTAAAGGCACTAAAAGATACACTTGAATGGAAAATTAAAGAGATGGCAAAAATAAGAGAGATAGAAATCGACAAAATCACGTATCGGACAGAAACCTTGAAGGTACCGGAAAACAATTATGGCAGCGTTATAGTAGCGTTGGTATATGCATCTTAACGTGCTTAGTTTTGTCTTTTTGAAGCTTTACGACTTGGCCTAACCTTCTCTGCACCACGCCCTTTGAGATAAAGGCCACGAATCTCTTTGCCAGCACTAGTTAATCCGCGAAAAACTCGTCCACGATGGCTTTCATCACAAATCCAATTAATATTCGGATCTGAGGCAATGACTGGGTGGTGTGGATCGACCATAATGACTTCAAACCATTTGTAGTGGCCATCTTCCCAAACCCAATATGAATTTAGGACTCCCAAGTTTGGAAACTTTCTTGCCACTCTTTCCTCTGCAATTAGCTGTAAGCTTTTTGCATGTTTAAACTTGGCAACACCTAATCTCTTTTGTCTTCTACCCGCCTCGGGCCTAACTTTTCTGAATCCCCCTCGCCGAACACGAATTCTGGCGACCACAAATCCTTGTTTTGCTTTGTATCCCAATTTTCTTGCGCGGTCGAGGCGTGTCGGTCTCTCAATCTTTAATACTGCTGGTTGCTTGCGCCATTCGATTGTTCTCTGCCACATCAAGTCTTTAACATATGAGGAGCCGGGTTTTTTCCAACTTTTTGTGAGGTATTTGTAGGCCATTTTTCTACTTTCCTTGGTTTCACTTGTTTTTTTACTGTCTGAGATAGGGTTTTATAGTTTAATTGAAGGAGACTTATTTAAACTTGATTTTCTATGTTGTCAGTATACGGAAACTTTGGCCACGCCGTTAATTTTTAGAAATTCTGGAATAAGTTCGCCAGGTAATTTTGCTTCCGCGATTAATGTGAGTTTGGGTTCAGGGGAAAGTTCTGGATCATCGACAATTGCTTGACGAATGCTGATGTTTCTTTGAGCTATTATTGAAGCTGATTTCGCAAGTATTCCAGGTATTTTTGCGTCTACTGGGGTTATTTCTACTACGCCTAGATTTAGGTGGCGCGCAATTTCTTTGAGTGAAAGCCCTGCTGATTTTATGCCTTCAAATATAGCTTTCAACTGTGGATCTTTTTTTATGGCTTTAATTGTCTCTGTGACTGTTCTTCTATCAACTTTGGCTACGCGACTTATCCTGATTGGCGGAATTTCTATCTCATTGCAGTGGATTTTTCCGTTTCTTATGCTTAGGCCGTTTTCTATGAGGACTTTGGCAACTGATAAGCGCTCTGGATGCCCCTTTAAGTGTTCTACTACTTTATTCCACATTTTCTTTTCCTTCTTTTGTACATAATTGTACAGATAAGTATAAATGTGTCGACGCGTATTATATAGACCATAATGTACATTTAAGTATATATCTGTACATGAGGGCACAGAAAGATGAAAAATGCAAACGCAAATAACGGCTACACCGTTTTTCTCCAACCCGATGAAATGCCTACCAAATGGTACAATATACAAGCTGACCTCTCAGAACCATTGCCCCCACCATTAGATCCAAATACAGGCAACCCAGTCAACCCAGTAATGCTTGAACGCATCTTCGCAAAGGAACTTGTTAGACAAGAGGTTTCAAGAGAGCGCTACATAAGGATTCCAGAAGATGTTATCGACGCCTACCTTCGTATTCCACGTCCGACGCCATTGTATAGAGCTAAGCGGCTTGAAGCCTACTTGAAAACACCAGCTGAAATATATTATAAATGCGAATATTTGAGTCCGCCTGGAAGTCACAAGCCAAACACAGCAATTGCTCAAGCATATTACAATAAGGCCCAAGGTATTGAAAGGCTCGTAACAGAAACAGGTGCAGGACAATGGGGTACAGCCTTAGCTATGGCATGTTCACTCTTTGGCTTAAAATGCCGCCTATACATGGTTCGTGTTAGCTATCAACAAAAGCCTGGTCGACGCACAATGGCCGAGATTTGGGGAGCAGAAGTATTTCCATCGCCCAGTAATCAAACAGTCTTTGGAAGAAAATTACTTGAAAAAGATTCAGGTCATCCAGGGTCTCTTGGAATTGCGATTAGCGAAGCGCTTGAAGACGCTGTAACCCATGAAGATACACGCTACTGCTTGGGTTCAGTGTTGAACCATGTTCTAATGCATCAAACAATAATTGGTTTAGAGGCGAAAAAGCAGTTTGAAAAAATCGATGTCTACCCAGACGTGTTCTGCGGTTGCATTGGCGGAGGTTCAAACTTTTCTGGCTTTTGTTTTCCATTTATGAAGGATAAATTGAGTGGCGAGGCGGATTCTGAGTTTGTTGCTTGTGAGTCTAAGGCGGTTCCTCACACTACAAGAGGTGTTTTCACATATGATTACGGTGATACAGGAAAGATTACGCCGCTTCTGAAAATGCTTACTTTGGGACATGAATATACTTGTCCGCCAATTCACGCCGGTGGCTTGCGCTATCATGGAATGGCTCCTTCGATTTCATATTTGATTCATAAAGGCTTTATGAAATCTGTTGCGTATCATCAGAATGAGGTTTTCGCTGCTGCTCATATTCTTGCTAAGACAGAAGGTATGATTACTGCACCTGAAACGGCTCACGTTGTCAAGTTTGTTATTGATGAGGCTTTGAGATGCAAACGAACTGGGGAGAAGAAGGTTATTGCTTTCAACAACTGCGGTCAAGGACTTCTTGATTTAACTGCTTACGAAAACTTTCTTGCTGGAGGACTTGTGGATTATGAGCCATCTCGAATAGATGTTCCAGTGAATTTCAACTGAGCAACCTCTGGGAGGTCTTATCCACAAGTTTCGCCCCTTTTATCAGCAGATATCCACTTTGGTTTTCCCAAACTTTTTCTCTTTGAACTATTTTGATTCTCTTCCTAAAGATTGGGGCGTCTAAGACTAAGGTTTCGTATTCGCCGCCTTCACCGACAAGCGAAATTCCATATTTTTTGTTTAACTCTGTGAGGTCGTCGATGGTGGTTGAGTCAATTTTTCTTTCAAGCCAGCTTTGGTCAAAGCCGTAGGCATATGTGCCTACAATGACTGTTTCAAATTTGAGGTTAACAACTTCTTCGAGTAAGTGTAACGGGTCTTTTTGCCAGAGTGGAGCGATGGATTTGAGGTTTAGTTCTTTGCATATTTTGTCGATGCGCCTCTTCTGATACTGCGATGCTATTGCTCCTGAAACAACTCCTTCTATGTCAAGCGTTGCAAGCACTTGTTTGAGGTCTTCAACCTCTGCTTCCTTAATACCAGATGTCTCAGCTTTGACCAGTTTGATTGCAACGGCTTCTGCAAACAAGTCCACCAGATGAATATTTGGATAATGGAACATCCAGCTGTCTTCTCTTTGAGGGATCATAGTGACCAAATATTTTACCTCATATCCATCCTTTAGAGCGTGATATAGTGAAAGTGTAGAATCTTTTCCACCGGTTGCTAACACTACAACACGCATAAACAGGCGACTCCAAAAAAGAGTAAAATGTTATTTTTCTCTTGTTGGCACATAATAGTATTCCCCAATTTTTTTCTGATACCTATCCAGCTTGGATCCTTCCTTATTCACTCTTGGCCTCTTTGTCGTTGGATCTCTTCTGAAAGTTATCTCCATATCTTTAAGGAAATTATTCATGCCCTTTCTAAGCGTAGAAGGCGGATTAGCAATGCCATAAACTCCTGGTTCGCCGGTGAATATCATAAGGCTGTCTGCTATGAAGTCTTGTGCAACAACATCATGCTCAACCACAAACGCCGTCACATTTCTACTTTCCACAACTCGCCCAATTGTCTTTGCCATAGACAGCCTCTCTTCTACGTCTAAGTATGCACTTGGCTCATCAAGCAAATACAAATCAGCCTTCCGAGACAAACAGGCGGCGATAGCAACTTTCTGCAGTTCACCACCACTTAACTCACTTACATCTCTATCCAAAAATGACTCCATGTTTAGCGGCTGCAAAATCTCACTTCGATACCAACTGGAAGCAAAATCGTCTTTCGCTATGCTTCGCAGTAATCCTTCAACAGTTCCCTCATACTCAGCAGAAATATACTGAGGCTTATAACTTACCGACAAGCCATACTCAGTTGAAGGCTCTCCTGGATTAGGTTTCTCAATACCCGCTAGCAGCTTTACAAAAGTGGTCTTTCCAATGCCGTTTGGACCTAGTATTCCAATGACTTCGCCTTGTTTTGCCTCGCCAGGAACAATAGATAACGTGAAGCCTTCATATGTTTTCTTCATTCCGTCCCAACGCAGTAAAGTTGCCCCAGCAACAACACCAGAAGGCGGAGGCTTAACATGAAAAATAATCGGATCCCTTCTAAAACGAATATTTTCGTCAGGAATGAAGCCTTCCAAATAAATGTTGATTCCAACTCTTCCGCCATGAACATGAGAAATAATGCCATACACGCTTGGCGAACCATAGAAAACACAAATCTGGTCAGATAAGTAATCCAAAATAGCAAGATCATGTTCAGCTACAATGACCGTTTTGCCTTCTCTTCGCAAACTGCGTATCGCTCTGGCAACCTGCAACCGCTGCTTTACATCTAAATAACTAGATGGCTCATCAAAAAGGTAGACATCTGCTTCACGACAAATTGTAGCTGCAATAGCTATCCGCTGCAATTCACCGCCGCTTAAAACGTTAATTTGTCTGTCCCAGATTGTTTGAAGCTGCAGTTCGTCAACTAAGGTTTTCAGTTTATCCCGTTCATTTACTTTTTCAAGAAGTTCGTTTACCTTGCCTGAAACTACGCGCGGAATCTTATCCACATACTGGGGTTTATGCACAATCTTTAGCTTTTTGTTATTTAATTTCTGAAAATATTCCTGAAGAATTGAACCGCGAAAATGCTCAACAATTTCTTGCGAATCAGGAGGCTCTTTATAATCTCCAAGGTTTAGTTTAATTTCTCCAGAAAGAATCTTAATAGCGGTTGTTTTACCGATTCCGTTTTGCCCCAAGAGCCCAAGCACTATGCCTGCAGAAGGTATGGGAAGTCGAAATAGTTTGAAAGTGTTCGGTCCAAATCTGTGACTACATTCTTCCTCAAGCTCATCTGGCAAATTGACGATAGATAAGGCTTTGAATGGACATTTTTTGATGCAGATGCCGCATCCTACGCATAGAGGTTCTACAATAAGAGGCTTGTCGGTCTCGAACACGATAGCCTCTATCTTACTTCTCACTTGAGGACAAAAGCGATAACATACTCTACCACAATGTTTGGGCTTGCATCTGTCTTCGTCGAGCACAGCAACTCGAACCATAAACTAATCACGTTTCATTGATGAGAAATGAAAAGAAAGTAATAAATTTGAGCTTTCAAGAAAGCTGGAATAATATGTTGAAAAAGTAAAACTTAGAAAAAATGAAGTATGAACGTCATTTAGTTACCACTCTTCTTCTTCCCATTCTTCTTCCACATCTTCTTCCTCTTCTCCACCTTCTTCTTCCCATTCTTCCATTTTTTTCACCTCCTTTAACGACGCCTATCTCTTTGTTCACTCCTACTCAAGCACATCAGACATTTTTTAAGCGTTTCTACACCTCTAATATAAACCACTCGAAAGAAGATGAAAATGGGTTTCTTAAACATCATTTATGACAGTCGCTTCAGAGCTAGCCCTGGGCATTCGCATGCCTGGAGTCATATACGCCCAGCAGAGGTTTGGAGAATTGTGGGCGGCACCAATCCTGCCAGACACGTCAACTGTAATCAAACCCATATGCAAGCCATTCATCTTCAGATTTGCAAGTCTTATCGATTTTTCAACAGCTTCTTGAGCTGAATCTCCATTTCGCATTGATTCGCATGTGGTTTTTGCTAAAACTAGTTTGGTGGCAACTTCACCTATCCCTGTTGCAGAACATGCGCCACATTCGTTGTCTGCATAAGTGCCGCAGCCGATTAAAGGTGAGTCACCGATTCTTCCAGGAAACTTTAAGGTAAATCCTCCCGTAGAAGTTGCTGCAGCGACATTACTGTTTTTGTCCAACGCCACTGCACCAACAGTCTCTGACTCAAAAAGTCGTGGGTAAGATGTAATCAGTTTATGCAGTTTTGATAGGCGGTTTATTTTCGCTAGTTTTTCTTTTTCTTCACGCCACACTTGAACTCGAAATTCTGTAAGTGGATTTCGCCTTTTTAAGCCAAAAATGTTAGCCAATTTTTCAGCGCCATGACCTACGATAAAAACATGGTCGGTATTCTCCATTATGAGTCTTGCCAGATGGATTGGGTTCTTAATGTCGCGTAGAAGTCCAGCTGCCCCGGCATTGAGGGTTTTTCCATCCATGATTGAGGCTTCCATCTCTATCTTTTTGTCAATAGTTAATGCCGAGCCCAGACCAGCATTGAAGATCTCGTTGTCTTCCATCTGCATGACCGCTGCCTCAACAGCGTCTATGGCGCTTCCGTCGTGTTTTAAAATTTCAAAGCCGACTTTTGCTGCCTCTTTAACTCCTTCAATACCCCTGCCTATTCTTTCAGGTCGCCAAATGCCTGCGCCGCCGTGAACAACAATTACGGGTTTCTGCATGAATCTCACGCCCGCTGTCAAATTGAAGTAGCTACATGCAAGGGATGCAAATTTAAAGACTGCGTTAATCAAAACGGATAAATAAGATGAACTAGTCATAATTTCGTGGGATGATGTAAAGGCGACGGTAGGAGCCTATGCAGTGATTGCCACTAACCTGCGCTGACCATTTACTATTTGTGAACGCATTCAAACCATTTTGAAACTAATTTGTGTCAAAAAGGTTATACTATCCGAAGAGAATGTTCTTTCTAAAAGTAAGTAGCAGGCAGGCGTCGAACAAAATTGGGCATATTGACTAAGAATAAAGTGAGAATAACCGCTCTTGTTGGCGTTTTGATAGTTGCTGCTTCTGCAACAGTTTGGTATGCATGGTATATGGGCTATTTAGCGCCATTCACTGTAAGAATTGGCTATTTGACAGCGGATATTCATCACCTCGCTCTGTTCGTTGCTCGAGAAAAAGGTTGGTTTCAAGGAGCAGAGATGAGATTCCAATTTATTGAAAGCGCAAATGGTCCAATTGAAATGATGCGCATTGGAGCTGGCGAAATTGACATAGGATATCTAGGCGTGGTGCCAGCCACATTATTCAAAATAAATTTCGGAGTCAATGTAACGATTGTTGCTGCAGCAAATAAAGAAGGATCTGCTCTTGTAGTTAGCTCGGCGATTAATTCAACAAGCAATTTGAATGGGACAAGAATAGCAACGCCAGGCGAAAATACGGTTCAGCGTTATCTACTTTCGTTGATAGAAAGAAACTATGGAATCAATACTGTGCATTTGCCGATAAGCCCACCAAGCGCGATGGAATCGGCACTTCAAAGCGGAGCCATAAGTGGATTTATAGGATGGGAACCATTTCCAGCAAAGTCAATTAATGATGGTGTGGGTAAGATTCTTCTCACGTCTCATGATATTTGGCCAGATCATCCATGCTGTGTTCTTGTCGTTTCTGGAAGTTTCCTAGAAACTCGTCCAGATATCGTGCAGATGATAGTTAATAATCATGTGAGTGCTACAAACTTCATACTACAAAATTCTGATGAGTCCGTTACTATAGGTGCAAAACATACTGGGCAAGTGAACACTGTAATTCAGAACGCTTTGACGAGAACAATATTCGACTATCATCCTGACAAAGAAGGAATGAGAACGATTATAGAGCATTTGATAAATGTTGGATGGATTCCTCCTGATAAAGTTCCAAGCAACATAACAACATTTCTAAATAGTTTTGTTAACACAGAATACATTGGTGCCTAAATGCGCTTGCCTTCAGCTTTCAAAAGATGGCCGATACTTGAAATAACTTCAATAGTTATAGCCATAGGAATTTGGGAAGCCATCTATCTACTTTCCCCATCTCTGCACGCGTCTTTTCCTGATCCGCCATCGGTTCTGAAGGCATTTATTGAGTTGAATACTGTTGGCGACATTAATGGAAATGTTCTGTTGTTGCATTCTTTAGCGAGTTTTAGTCGGTTGCTTATGGGCTTCGCTGTTGCTGTGTTTACAGCGTTGCCTTTAGGTCTTCTTATGAGTGTTCGTAGCGTATTTTATCGTTTCTTGAAGCCCTTAGTAGAAATTGTTCGCCCCATCCCGCCAATCGCATGGATACCCATAGCCATCGTTTTGCTGTCAATAACGTATGGGTCGCTGTTCATAATTTGGCTAGGCGCCTTCTTCCCCATACTGTTAAACATTATATCTGGAGTTAAGCGAACAAGCCACGTCTTAATGGATGTTGCAAAAACCTTCGGTGCCGACGAGAAAACTGTGGTGTATAAGGTAGTTATTCCCAGTGCCTTGCCCGAAATCTTGACTGGCTTGCGAATCGGTTTAGGAGTTGGCTGGATGTGTATACTCGCAGCTGAAATGATGGGAGCAAGTAGCCCCTTTGCAGAGAGTCCGTTAGGGCTCGGCTATTTAGTTTACGCAGATTGGTCAAGAGGTATGCATTTTGTTGTCGCAGAGATGATTATGATCGGAATCATTGCCTTCCTGATGAATGAGATTTTCTTAAGAGTTGAAAGTCATCTTTTCAAGTGGAGAGTTGAAATAGCAAAATAATTATGTAACTTCTAGGTCTGAAAAGAGAGGAGTCAAAATTATTTTTGTTTCATTATCATCTTCATCATCACTGAAAACGTTATTTTCCATGTTAGTTGACACATGCATCTTGCCATTCTTGGCTTCCTATGTAACATAAATATGCTACCGATAGAAATAGGATTCAATAAGTTTGGAGGACTGGGTTAAAGTGAGTGAATCTTCGCGTCGGCATAAGGCGGAAGCGCCCAGTAGACTAGGGTTTGGAGTTATTGTGATTAGTACTTCGCGTTTTGAGGCTTTGAAATTGATGAAGCATGTAAATGACCCTTCTGGCGACTTGATTGTGCAGTTGCTTGAGAAAGCCGGACATAAAATAATCTATAAAGTCTTAATTCCAGATGATAGAAGCTTAATTGGACAGAAAATGAGTGAAGCCTTAGGCTTGAATGAAGTTGACGTCATTATTACTTGTGGCGGAACAGGAATTGCACCATCTGATGTTACAATTGAAACCGTTAGACCCATGTTAACAAAGACTCTGCCTGGTTTCGGCGAATTATTCCGCAAACTGAGTTTTGAAGAAATTGGCTCCGCTGCCCTGCTTACTCGCGCAATAGCAGGCATAGCTGAGAGAAAAGCGGTTTTTTGTTTGCCAGGTTCGCCTCAGGCAGTTAGGCTTTGTCTTGAAAAGCTTATATTATCCGAGGCGGGTCACATTGTAAAGCACGCCCGCGAAAAGGCTTAGACAACAATGATTAAAGATCGTTTTGGGCGTCCACTGCTTAACCTAAGAATTTCGGTTACGCAGAGATGCAATCTTCACTGCCCATACTGCCATAGAGAAGGTGAAGAGAAACGTGTAGGCAATTCTATAACTGAAATGACTCCAGAAGAAATAGTTCGCATCGTGAGGATTGCTGTCAATCTTGGCATGAGAAGAGTAAAAATTACGGGTGGCGAGCCGTTGCTTAGACCAGACATTTTAGACATTGTAAAGGGCATTGTTGGGATAAATGGCTTAAAGGACTTATCCATGACTACCAATGGAACTTTGCTGTCTAAATATGCAGAAGGTTTGCGTCGCAATGGTTTGATGCGTGTAAACGTGAACATTCCAACATTAGACGGTGTAACTTATTATAAGTTGCTAGGTGGCAAGTTGTCAGACGTTCTAAATGGAATAGCGGCTGCAAATAATGCTGGACTTAACCCAGTTAAATTGAACATGTTGATTTTGAAAGGCGTGAACGAGAAGGCAATTCCTGAAATGATGCGTTTTGCAAGTGAAAGAGACGCTGTTTTGCAGTTGATTGAGCTAGAACCTGTGAACGTTAGCAGTGCATATTATGAGCGGTATCATTGTGCGCTTGGTGAAGAAGAAGCTGAATTAAGAAGCAAAGCAGTCAAAATAGAGACTCGGGGCGACATGCAGAATAGGCGCATATATTATTTGCCAGATGTGAAGGTGGAAGTGATACATCCAATAGAGAATACGGAGTTTTGTGCAAGATGCACACGCCTAAGGGTGACAAGTGACGGAAAGCTGAAACCATGCCTAATGAAGAAGACAAACCTAGTAGACGTATTAACGCCAATACGTAACAGAGAAAACGACGAAAAAATAATAAGTCTATTCGAAGAGGCATGCCAAAAAAGAAAACCCTACTACAAGCCTATTGACCCATAAAGCTTAATAGCGCTGCCGATGTGCGTATGATTTTACTTGGTGATTTCATGGTAGAAATTTCGTTTCAGGAGTTTCAGAATTTAGATATGCGTGTTGGCAAAGTTTTGCAAGCTGAAGCAATCGAAGGCTCAAGAAATCTAATCAAGATGATTGTTGATTTTGGCTCTGAAAAGAGGCAGGCTGTTGCTGGCTTACTTCAATGGTATAAGCCTGAGCAGCTTGTAGGCAAAAAGTATGCTTTTCTGCTTAACCTTGAGAGAAAGAGGTTTATGGGTGTAGAATCGCAATGTATGATTTTTGCGGCTGAAGATAGTAAGGGCAACGTTATCTTGGTACAGCCTGAAAAAGATGTAGAAGTGGGAAGCAAAATCCACTAAAGCCGTAATAAAGAATTCATATTTCAACTACACACAGTTTTTGAATAACACCACTCTTCAATAGATGCTTAGGTAAAGAGACTATTGGAAAGTTCAAAAGTAAGTGAAGAACGTGTTGCAAGCGAGTTAAAGGGCAATACGCTTAGGGTTTACTGGCATCTATTAAGGTCCCCAAGCGGCACAATTGGAGTTAGAGAGACTCAAAGAGCTTTAGGGTTTTCTAGTCCAGCATTGGCTGTTTATCATTTAGAGAAATTAGTAGAATTAGGCTTGGTTGAAAAAGTACGAGATGAATATCACCTAGCTAAAATAGTCAACGTAGGCGTATTGAAACAATTTGTACGATTTGGAACAATCATTCTCCCTCGCTACGTTTTGTACGCAACTATGTTTACTACGCTTCTTGTTTTCTATTTGACACAGTTTAAGCGAGTTGACTTCTACAGCCTATTCGCATTAATCTTCGGCATTTTGGCTACTGTGATTTTGTGGTTTGAAGCAGTTAGGGTATGGCGGCAAAGACCATGAATAACCCTCAAAGTTTCTAGGGCATAAAAAAGGGAGGGCGTTTAGGTTATGACTGTGGCTTTTAGTACTGGCACAAAGTGTCCGCTGTGGATTATGGCATTCCAGTTAGGCTCTATGTCAATTAGTAATGTCGTTGTTTGACCTACTTCCATTGTGAAGTGTATTATGATTTTGAGGTCGTCGCTTGGAACCTTTAACTCATCGACGCGGCCACCTTCATAAGTTGCATTAGCCACTTTAACATGCATCCTAATCTGTGTATAATTTCCCGGCGGAATGTCAGTTATTGACAAGTCCATAGTTATATTCTGTAAGAGTAGCAGGTTGAAGGTAACCTCCGATACATTGTTGACGAAAGCCAAGTTTACCCATGTTTCGTTGCCATATCCTTTTCTGTGAGCTGATATGCTGTCTATGGTGAGATTAAGCTGCGTCAAATTGACAGGCTTATCAGATACCTTTATGATGAGAGTGCCCATAGTAGGGGCAGGATGGAAGAAATCTGGAAACCTCAAACTTGGAAATTTTAAGCCAGAGAAGCCTATGCCAGAGATTACTAGAATTGCTGCTAAGATGCCGATGCCAGCATACAAACCAATCTTTTTGGCTCCATTCGTCATATTCGTTTTCACCTTCTTGACAAAATATTCTAGGCTATCGTGCGATATAATGCAATGTTTTTGAACACTTTGTTCAAAAGTTTGAACACTCTGTTAGGCTATGAGAACTGAGACAAGAAAATACATGCCAAAAAGGATTAGGACTGCCCCGAAAACTGCCATAACTATCCTATATCCTTTGCTGCCGAGAATGTTGGCTCCCCTTTTTGCAAGATAGGCTGTCGCAGTTAGCCACGCATAGTCCATCCACACATGAGCGACGTACATGATTACGACGCCCGCAAAAGACGCTATAGCTAGAGCCTCTTCAATTAGCATCAGTCCTGTTGTAATCCACCAAACAATGAAGAAAGGATTTAGCCCGGTGAAAGCCAAGCCTAAAATAAGTGGATGCCTAACTTTCTGCGATTTGGGCTTCACTTCTTTTTGGTAGTCAACAGTTTTTGACTTGGTAGATTCATGAATTTGTATGGAACCAAACGCTATGAGGGCTAATCCTCCAACGATTCCTATGAAAGGCTTCATGATTGATTCGCCTGCAGCTGGCTTAACACCAAAATTCAAAACGACAGCTATAAAGAGGACAAGTGAGAACTCGAACAGAGTGTGTCCAATAGAGAAGGCTAGTCCACCTTTTGCTCCAGACTTCATCCCATGAGAAATGACGGTGAAGAACAATGGTCCGGGAGCTAAGGCTCCAGAAACTGTGACAAGAACAACAGTGACGATAAAGCTGAATACATCCATAAAGGTTAGGAAGTTGAAAACCTAAATAATAAGCATTCTACTCTGGTTCTTCAGTCACCACTTCTGCTTTCTTCTTTCCAGCTAGATATTCAATCATATCTGCGTCTAAATCCAACCATTCTGCCAAGCCTTCAGCCATCTCTCTGTTATTCTCAAAAATTATCTTCAAGTATGGAAGGATCTCTTTTACTGCTGTTACTGCTGAGACATGGCATTTTTTGCGAATTTTCATGCCTATCTGCAACTTCATTTCACGTTCGCCTCGTGACATTGACAGCAGTCGCATTCTTTCTGGGAATTTGTATGGAACCCAGCCGCTTGGTTTGGAGCGTTCTCTTGCCATCGTCACTCCTGCAGTCATGAAATCCAGAAAATAGCGTAACAAACTCCAGTCTTGACTTTTTTGTAGTCTTCCTCTGTACAAATCTGCTAAAGACAGTGAATCCATGGCTTTTGCCAAGTCATGTGGGTCATTCAACTGATGCGGCGCATTCTCGTAAATCCATTGAAAAAGCATGTCTGGGTCAACATCTGCAGAGTCAACAGCCTTCTTCGCTTCTGAGCAATCCTTCGAGTAAAAGATGGTTCTTAAGATATTGAATATTACTTCTTTTCGGTCACGTTCAGCAAGCCAAGAAACATCATTATATGTTAGTTTCTTCTTGCCCTGCGCCAAAGCCTGCAAATCATTCACAGCTGACCTTACGTCGCGTCCAGATCTTTCGGCAACAAACTTTAACGCTTCCTCATCGGCTTCAATGCCTTCACGTTTACAGACTTCCTTTAAGCGCTTAACCACTTGCAGCACGGTTGGCTTCTTAAACTCAATGAGAAGACAATGAGTTCGAAGCGTGGCAAACCTCGGGTCATAAACATCATTAGCGATAAGCACAATTGGACACTGCGCCTTCTTCACAATATCTGTGATTGTTGCTACTCCACCTTTATCTGCGGTTCCAGTTATGCCATCTAATTCGTCTAAGAGAATTAGGCGTCGTCCACCAAATAATGTTCCATACTGCGAGGCTAAACCTGCAAAACGTTCAACCGCTTCTGCGGTCCTATAATCGCTTGCATTTTTCTCCACTAGCTCCATGCCTAAATCATGAGCCAACGCTTCAATTGTTGCGGTTTTACCTACGCCTGGTGAACCATAAAGGAAAACGGCTCGTTTCTTTGGTATGCCTTTACTCCAAGATTTAATCCATTCAACAAGTTTCTCTATAGGCTCAGCGTTTCCGACAACTTCTGCCAAAGTTTTAGGCTTATGTTTCACTGTCCAAGCGTCATACACGTTTGGTTAACCGCCCTTCTGTATCTCAGAGCCTGCCTCAACTAAACGTGCCAGTAAAGCGCTTAACTGCACTTCATCATCAGAGCCTTGAACAAGCCTAAAATCTATTTCCCCAATAGCATCTGCCAACTTAACTTTCCATTTTTCAGGTAGTCCAGAGCGAAAGATTTCCAAATGAATCTGCTTTATTATGTCGCTTCCAGCCACTCCATACTTCAGAATCAATTCTCTAAGTTTTTCTCTAGCACCAATAAAGTCGCCTTTCATGGCTAAAGTAATCATAGTGCGAACATCAATTGGATTCGCTCTTCCAATCACTGAATATACAGTTTCGCCATCTATGGGTTTGCTTAAAGAAGCCGCAGCCTGCAACGTGTTGACCGCTCTTCTCAAGTCTCCGCCGCAAACTTCAAAAACTGCATTCAATCCTTCGTCTGATATTTTGACATGTTCCTTCTGAATGATGCGCCTTAGGTAGGCATCTTGGTCTTCTCTTCTTAAATAAGTAAATCTGAAAGGCGCGCAACGAGATTGAATTGGCTCAATAATTTTTCCACTGTAATTGGCGATAAGAATGAAACGGCATGTCTCAGTGAACCTTTCCATAGTCCGCCTTAAAGCCTGCTGTGCATCCCCAGTCATATTGTCCGCTTCGTCTAAAATCATAATTTTAAAAGGGATTTCACCTATTGATTTAATTCGTGCAAAAGTTTTCACAGTTTCTCTAACAACGTTTATGCCACGTTCATCACTTGCGTTTAATTCCATAAGGTGTTCTCGCCATCCGTCTCCATAAAAGTCATGCGCTAAACAAAGAGCGGCGGTAGTTTTTCCAGTTCCAGGTGGACCAGCAAAAATACAATGCGGAATATTATGTGCTTGAACAAAACTTTTTAGGCGTTCCACAATTTCTTTTTGGTTCACCATTTCACTGAGAGATTGAGGACGATATTTCTCGGCCCACATTTCGTAACTCAAATGTTTGCCTCCGCAACGCTATTTAGAAGTAAAGAACTGCCATAAAACATTATTTACAATAGGCTGCGCTGTTAATCTAAGTTAGAAAATAAAAAAAGGAGATGTTTAGCTTAGTATTCTTTCGATTGCGTCTGCTTCTGCTTCTTCCACAAGTGGGATGCCAGTTACTTTTGCTGCTCTTTCTGTTAAGGCGACTAGGTCATTTCTGTCTATCAAGTCAAGTTTCCATTTTCTTGCCCCAGCCATCAACTGCATTAGACCAACTTTGATTCTCTCTGTCAAATATGTGTATAATCCTACTGCTTCCCACGGAATTTCTTTGAACCTTTCACCATACTTTTCTTTCAGCTTTGGTGCTGTCACAAAGAATTTTTCTGGTGATTCGCCGTATCTATCTGCGAATGTTTTTGGCAATTTGCCGTTCCTGGCTAGTTCTGTGAAGTAAGATGATTTCATAACTGAAAGTAGAGGTGACCTCGCCATTAAAACTCCCTTTACGTATGGTCCTTTGCCGAAATTGCTCATCGCAATCGCCTTAAACATCTGCGACTCCTTGATGAAGCCTCCAGCCATAAGAATGTCTGGGACAAATCTGCCCTTCTTTCTTAGGATTTCGCAACATTTCAAAACTTGAGCTTCCAAGAAAACTGTCGGTGTGCTCATTTCATCCATCATTGGAACTGGGCTCATTCCTGTTCCGCCGCCTGCACCGTCGAATGTTACTGCTTCAATTTTGGCTTCTGAAGCTAACTTCATTGTGAAAGCGACTGCAGAAGGCTTGTAAGCGCCTGTTTTTAGGATTACATGTTTTGCACCTTGTTTTCTTAGCCATTCTATGTCTTCTAAGAAGCCTCTTTCGGTAGGTATACCGACTCTGCTGTGGCGTTCGAATGATTTGAATACGCCTTCCTTGAAAGCCTCTTGAACTGTTGGGTCTTCTGGGTCTGGAATAACTATATAGCCTCTTTTCTTCAGCATAATCGCTTTTTCCAAGTTTCTTATTCTTACTTCGCCGCCTATGGCTTTGGCTCCTTGACCCCACTTTCTCTCAATTACGTTGGCTTCCAGTTTTGATATGGCGTAAATGTCTATGCCAAGTCTCTGGTCTTCAACATTTGTTTGGACAACAACTTCGCCGTGTTTTCCGTCCCAGAATTTTCTGAAGGCGTCGATTCTGCGTTTTAATTCTTTTGAGTGTGTTACTTTGCCGTTTGTTATTTTTGATTCTTCGTCCATTCCGCACACGTTTTCTCCGATTGTTACGATTGCGCCTGATAATGCTGCGCCAATGGCTAGGCCTTCCCAGTTTAGTCTTGCTACCTCTGTTGAGCCGAAAGCTCCTGTGGCGATTGGCACTTTCAATGGTATGCCTGCAACCTTGCTTTCTACGCTTACGTTTTCAAATAAAGCCACATCCGAGTCTGCTTTGATTCCATGCGCTTCGAATAAGGATGCCTGAATCTGGAAGTCTGACCAGTCCAGCCGGAGGTCTTTTAGGGCGCTGGCGGTGCTTGTGCCAAATTCTACTGGCTCTGGGTAGAGTGCTTCTCTTCCTCTGAATGTGGATAAGCCGACTTCGCATAGGAAGGGACAGTTTCTAATGCATAGGGGGCACATGCCACTTGTTGGACTTACATCTTTTACTCTTGTTTGCGTCCCGCAGGTGGATTTGGCATTTAAGTATGCGGAATTTTTGTGAACACGTTCGCTCATTTTTCATTCTCACCTTTACAAATGTAAACCCTTGAAGAGGGGATAAACGCCTCTACACTTTTAAATATTTTCCTAAAAAGGCTTTGACTATAACTTTTATAACTTGAAAATCGCATTCTCTTAGAGGCAAAGGGTCTTTCTGCAGAAAGGAGGAGTTACAGACTTGACAAAACTTTCGGCATCAATAGAAGATTCAGATTTCATATTCGAGAATACTCCAGTTAAGGTTATCATCAATAGGAATTGTCCTGAAATCGAGTTAGTCGGCTTAAAGGTGGGACCCTTTGAAGAAGGAAAAGAGTATGAAGTCAAGTTTTGGATAGCCGAAGAATTAGAAAGGGCTGGTATTGCCCGTTTTCATGAAGAAGGACAGCTAGACGCTGTTAAACTTTACAAATTGCACTGGAAAGAAAGTGTTCAGCCACCGAACCAAATCGCTCCCCTAACAGAAGATTTTTACCCCAAACTGCGTCGTTATCTAGCCAACTTAAAGAAAGACTGCATTAAGAAGCCTGAAAAAATGAAAGAATATGAAAAAGTTACACGCCTTTCTCGCGACATAATTAATTGCAGACTGAAGAAGATAGTTTCACTCTCCTCAGCGCCTGCTCAAACAAATCAGATTCTTAACAATTTGACAAAAGAGGAACGCATTATCTATGAACGTTTACATTCCATAATAAGCAGCTGGAGAACCGAAATCTTGAAGCCCAAAGAAGGAGGAAGCGAAAAATGACCGAAGAAGAAATCGTAGTCAGCGGTCCCCAGGAAAGATTCCAAGACTTTTTGAAATCAGAAAAATACCGCGAAAGAATTTCCCAAATGGCAGTTGCAGGCAAGACCTCGCTAGTTGTAGACTTCGATGATCTATTAGCCTTCGACTCAACGCTTGCACAAAGCATCCAAGAAACACCAGATGAATACCTAAAGCATGCTAATAATGCTGCCTTGGCTCAGCTACAAATTGAAGACCCTGAATACGCAGGAAAAATAGAGACGGTCAACGTTAGGCTACGTGGCTTGCCAGTAATAACAGCGATGCGAATCATAGGCTCAGAACACATTGGAAAACTCATCATGCTAGAAGGAATCATAGTTCGCGCTACACCTGCCAGTCCAATGATTACACGCTCCGCATTCAAATGCAGAAGATGCGGAACAATCACATACGTTAACCAAACAGGGCAATTCATTAGGGCTCCATTCAAATGTAGCGATCCTACATGCAGTAGAACAGGAGCCTTTGAACTTGTCCAAGAACAATCGGAATTTATAGACTCACAACAAATGCGCATTCAAGAGCGCCCAGAAGACTTGCCACCTGGGCAGCTTCCAAGATGGATTAATATTGACATTGTTGGAAGAGACATGGTAGATATTGCAAGACCAGGTGACCATGTTTCCATAATCGGAATCGTCCGAGCAACTGTTTCCACTCTTCCAAAAGGCGGAAAACTAAGAATATTCAAACTAAGTGTAGATGCCATGTACATTGACGTTGTCAGTAAAGAACTTGAATTAGTGTTGATTTCACCAGAGGAAGAGAAAAAGATACTTGAACTTACAAAGGATCCGTGGGTTCATAGAAATATTATGCGGTCAATTGTACCTTCCATCTACGGCTATGAACATGTCAAAGAGGCAATAATGTATCTTCTCTTCGGCGGAGTCGCTAAATTCCTTCCAGACATATCCATAAGAGGAGACATGAACGTCTTATTGGTAGGAGACCCAGGAACAGCCAAATCGCAACTGCTACAATACGTGGCAAGAATTGCTCCACGAGGCTTGTACACTTCTGGTCGAGGGACAACAGCCGCGGGCTTAACAGCTGCTGTGCTTCGGGAACGCGAGGGCGGAATGACCTTGGAAGCAGGCGCACTTGTACTTGCAGATAAAGGAGTTGCCTGCATAGACGAAATCGACAAGATGCGTCCGGAAGACAGAGTAGCCATACACGAAGCAATGGAACAACACACAGTTTCTGTGGCAAAAGGCGGAATTGTAGCAACCTTAAACGCAAGAACAGCCGTTTTAGCAGCTGCAAACCCTGCTTTAGGGAGATATAATCCATTCGAAACAGTTGCCAACAACATCGCTCTCCCAGTTACGATTTTGTCAAGATTCGACCTCATCTTTGTGCTGAAGGATGTGCCTGAAAAAGAATTAGACACTAAAATGTCGGAGCACATACTTGATCTGCACAGGAAAGGTATGGTTCCCACAGAGGCACCTATACCAGCTGATCTGCTTCGCAAATACATAAGTTATGCGAGAAACATAAAGCCCATACTAACTGATGAAGCATTACAACGCCTCAAAGACTTCTACTTAGCAATGCGGTCAGCAAGCGAAACCGAAGGAACCCCAATTGCAATAACCGCACGACAACTGGAATCACTAGTTAGAATAGCTGAGGCAAGAGCCCGCATGGCATTTAGGAAGGAAATTCTTGCAGAAGACGCCGAAGCGGCCATAGCCATAATGCAAAGATCATTGGAAGAAGTTGGAATCGACGTTTCCTCGCATAAATTGGACATAGACATAATCATGACTGGCAAACCAAAAAGCGCACGCGATAGATTGCAAGTCATTTTGGGCACAATAATCGAGATGGAAAAAGAAACAGGGATGGTAGAGAAATCAGCACTTATCGAGAAGCTTGAGAAAGAACGTGATATGATTAGGTCTGAATCGGAAAAACTTTTGGCGCAGCTAGAAAAAGAGGGAACAATATATTCGCCGAAAACTGGCTACTTAAAGAAGACATAGCCATAAGAAAGGTCACCGGCTTTGAGAATTGAAGAACTGCCAATACCAGAATCTGTAAAAGAGGTCATCATCACATCTGGAATATCTGAACTTTACCCTCCGCAGGAAGAGGCTGTCAAGGCAGGAGCACTGAATGGAAAAAACTTGGTCTTAGCAAGTCCAACGGCTTCTGGTAAAACTCTCATTGCGGAATTCTGCGCCCTCAAACATGTTTTAGAAAAAGATGGCAAGGCTCTTTATTTAACGCCTTTACGCGCGCTTGCGAGTGAGAAGTATCAAGAGTTCCAAAAGTACGCAACTATTCAAAAAATGAGTGGAAGGCGCGTTAGCATAGGCATAAGCACGGGAGATTATGACAGTAGCGACCCGTGGCTGGAAAGATATGACATTATCGTTACTACGAATGAGAAGGCTGACTCCTTACTGCGCCATAGAGCACGTTGGATAGACGAAATTTCTCTAGTGATCGCTGATGAAGTGCATTTGCTTAATGATGCTGACCGTGGACCAACTCTGGAAGTAGTTCTTGCACGCCTGATGCAAGTAAATCCAGATGCTCAACTACTAGCCTTAAGTGCAACCGTCAAAAATGCTGAAGAAGCAGCTGAATGGCTAAAAGCTGGCTCTATCACAACAGAGTGGAGACCAGTTGTACTAAAAGAGGGTGTGCTCCTTCACGACGAGATACAATTTAAAGATGGAAGCACCCTCAAAATAGAAAAGACCACAACTAATTCAGCCATAAACTTAGCTTTGCACATAATTCGGTTTGGAGGACAAGCCTTACTCTTTGCTGGAACAAGAAAAAATGCAGTTAGTCTTGCAACCAAGACAGCAGCAAACGTTAAAGACATGCTATCAAAGCCAATGACCCGTTCTCTGACACGACTCTCTGAACAGATTCTATCAAGTGGCGAAAGAACGAGAATAAGCGAGTCTTTGGCTCAGCTCGTTCAATGTGGGACTGCTTTTCATCATGCTGGATTAGGCGGGGCTCATAGGAAACTTGTCGAAGATGCTTTCAGAGAAGGCAAAATCAAAGTTTTAACGGCTACACCGACCTTAGCTTTTGGAGTAAATCTTCCCGCAAGAATGGTTGTTGTTCAAGATTATAGGCGATATGAACCTGGATACGGCTACTACCCTATTACCGTGCTTGAGTACAAGCAGATGGCTGGACGAGCTGGAAGACCACGCTACGACAAAACTGGAGAAGCCATACTAATCGCAAAGACCGACGATGAAAGAGACTACTTGATGGAAAGCTATGTTTTGGCTGAGCCTGAAAGAATTTGGTCAAAGCTAGCGGTTGAAAGAATTCTTAGAGGTCACGTGCTGGCTACTGTTGCAGCGGACTTTGCCCACACAGAACAGGGCATATATGACTTTTTTGGTAAAACCTTCTACGCATATCAATATGACCCAAATGCTATTAGAGGGGTTATTGCGAGGATTTTAAAGTTTCTTTATGAGGAGAAAATGATTGAAGTAGATGGCAATGATGTTTTGGCTACTAAGTTTGGTCGCAGAGTTTCAGAATTGTATATTGACCCCGTTTCTGCGGTTATAATGCGAGATGCCATGTTAAATCGTGCGCCATTTTTAACTGACATTAGTTTTCTGCATATGATAGCGCATATGCCTGATATGTTTCCGAAACTTCGTCCATACTCAAACGAAATCGGCGAACTTGCATTGTTTGTTGATGAGCATCGTGACGAATTCATGGTCCAAGTGCCCGACGAATGGGAAGAGAGAATTGACTATGAAGAATTCTTGGGTGAAGCCAAGCTTGCAATGGTTATGGATGCTTGGATAAAAGAAGTAACAGAAGACGGAATAATCGAAAAGTTTAAGGTTCAGCCTGGTGATTTGTATCGGCTTCTTTCAACTGCAAGATGGCTTCTATATGCGTCGCATGAAATCGGCGCCTTATTTGGCTATAAGGATTTGCTCAAAAACTTGGCAGAACTGATGGACAGAGTTGAGAAAGGAGTGAAGGCAGAATTGCTTCCATTGGTAAGGCTGGAAGGAATCGGCAGAGTAAGAGCACGTATACTATCCAATTCTGGGCTAAGAACAATAGAGGATCTTAAAACAGCACCTATTGAAAAACTAACAAACTTGCCATTAATCGGACCAAAACTTGCCAAAAAAATAAAAGAACAAGTAGGCGGCTTCGTCAAATCCGAAGAATGGAAAAAACTAAAGAAAAAGAAGGGGTTAGAGCAACAAGCACTGACAGAATATTATCCGAGGAAGTAGCAAGACGAGTGCATTCTCGGTAAAGATGAAGAAGAAGAAGAAAAAATAATTTTAATTCACTTTCTTAGACTGCTCCAATTCCTCTGCATTACTATATAGAAATCCCTCTTTTTTTGGGAAATACTTTAAGCCTCTATTTAGGATATTTAGGTCTCGAAGGGCCCGTTGCCTAGCCAGGATTAAGGCGCCGAACTGTCAAATACCAAAAGCAGTGCGTAAGCCTTCGGAGCCGGAGGACAGGGGTTCAAATCCCCTCGGGCCCGCCACACTACATATGAATAAATTCATTTTTTTGGGGTTTCATTGTCTGTTGGTTTCAACACGCGGTTTGAGTGTGCTCATCAAAGAGAAAGGAGGAGACGTCTTTTAAAAATAAAAAACGCCTTTCCCACGTGTTTCACACCCACTCATCCTTTTATGGATCTCTCAACCTCCACCCCAATTAGCCACTCTATCGTATTACGACTTACGATACAATATTTAAAGAGAGAAACCCCCTATAAAAACTTTCTTAAACAGAAAGCAAGAAAAGATTACTCGATTCCTAATGCACCTTCAAAAATCTTCTCTTCGCCAATACCTAACTCTCTTGACAACCAAATTTTAAGTAGTTTTGTATCTTGCGGAAACTCTCCACTATACGTCAAAACCTTACCTTCTTTCAAAGCATCAACTTGAAAAGCTCTTTCTGTTTCTTTGAATAGAAAAGAAACTGTTTCCGCGCCAGAAGCTAAGACTTTAAACTCCTCCCACTGCTTGCATCTAACAATCAACGGTGCGCCATGAGAGATAAAGGTCCTTTCACGTTGTGAAGAAGAAATAAAGCCAATTAGGTTCGATATTTCCGTCTGAAGAGATGAAAGCCGTTCTTCAACACTCTCAATTTTACTTGATAATGCCCCTTTTTCACCAAACTTCTCCGATGTCTTGCCCAGTTCATTAATTAAGCGGTCTAAATCCTTCTCATGCTCTTTGAGGACGTTTATGATGAAGTCAAGGGCTTCGAGAGCTTCATCTCTTGATGGTTTTTTAGCCATGTTCTCTCCCCTTTTTTGGGCAACTATATTCTTGTCTTGCTGTGTAAATAAACATAGCGAATCGAGAAACAATATCTATGTAGAAGCATGCACATACATACTCACAATATAAACAAATAAAAAATAGGCACTATATAGATTTTTTAGATTCTGTAAGCTTGTTGGTTGTTGGCTGTGAAAGGTTAGGGTCTAGCAACAAATTACCTACCCCCCTTATATATAGGTGGAGTTCAGACGGTGGAATGTTTTGTCTGAAGAAAGTTTGGGTTTTGGTAAAGTGTTTTATGGGTGTTATGTGTGTTTTATTGTGTGGTGTTCAATGAAGAGTTAGTTGGGAAGGGGTTTTTGAAGGTTGGGTGTGGGCAGACCAACAGAGATGACGATTAGAGACCTATTGCAGGAAGATGGTAAGGCATATTACCTTGTGAATGAACACTAAAATATTGGCTGGTGTGCTTGGCGCTGAGAGATGTTGCGAGAGAGAAGGTTCAGCAGTTAATTAGGAACTATGATTCTGTTGTGCAGGCGGGGAAGAGGGGAGAATTTAGTGAGGCTGATGTTGGGTCTAAGTTTATTCTCCCTCTTTTGAGTGCGTTAGGTTGGGATACTGCAAGGATAGAGGATGTGAAGGAGCAGAGAAGAACTTTAACAGGTGTTGCAGATTATTCGCTTTTGAATGTTGGTGGTACTTCTAAGATTTTTTTGGAGTTGAAGAAGTTTGAGGAGGATTTGGATGGTGTTAGGCGTGTGGGTGGTAAGGTTAAGAGTTTTCCGCAGATGGCAATTGACTATGCTTGGCAGTCGAGGGCTGATTGGGCTATTTTGACTAATTTTGAGGAGACTAGGCTTTATTATTCGCGTGTGAAGAAGCCTGAGGATGGTTTGATCTTTAGGCTTAGGTACAGTGACTATTTGGTTAGTTTTGAGAAATTGTGGCTTCTTTCTAAAGAAAGTGTTGTTTCTGGTCTTCTAGATACGTATGAGAAGAGGCGATTGAGGAGGGAAGTTGATGAGGAACTTTTGAAGGATTTGGTTTATTGTCGCAAGTTGTTAGTGTCGAATGTTCGGAAGAATAATGTTCAGCTTTCGAAGGATGAGATTAATGAGTCTACTCAGAAGATTTTGGACCGATTGATGTTTATTAGGAGTTGTGAGGATAGGCTGATTATTCCTGTTGAGAGTTTGTGGACTCAGTTTTCTGTTTGGCAGAAAATTTCTATTGACAAGTCTGTTAGGACGTTTATGATGGATTTGAAGAATATTTTTAGGGATTTTGACGCTGTGTATAATGGGCAGCTTTTTGCGCCTCATATTTGTGAGGATTTGCGGGTTGATAATGAGGTTCTAGAGTCTGTTTTGATGCTTTTGTATAATTATAATTTTGATTTGATTCCAGTTGCTGTTCTTGGTAATGCTTACGAGCTTTATATTGGCACGATAATTAAGGAAAAGGAAGGGGTACTTACAGAGGACGAACTGACGTTAGTTGAGGATCCAAGTGTTCGTAAGAAGCATGGTATTTACTATACTCCTGAGTATGTTGTTGATTATATTGTTAGAAACACTTTAGGTGAAGTGTTGAAGAATTGTAAGACTCCTGATGAAGTGTCTAAGATTAAGGTTCTTGATCCTGCTTGTGGCTCTGGGTCTTTTCTGACAAAAGCCTTTGACGTGATAAGAGAATGGTACGATAATTATAATAGGCAGAGTCAACAAGCTGCTAATCGCAACACTCTTGAGGCTCATTTTCACACCGTAACAAATGTTGAAGAGAGGGTTCTTACTGACAACCTTTATGGTGTCGATCTTGACCCTCAAGCAGTAGAAATAACAATTCTTAACCTCAGTTTAAAGGCTGTAAAAACTAAGAAGAAACTCCCCTATATGGGAGATCATATTAAATGCGGGAATTCCTTAATTGATGTTCCAGAGATGGCTGGAGATAAAGCTTTCAAATGGGAGCAACAATTTAAGGAAATAATGGACGAACATGGCTTTGACGTTGTAATTGGGAATCCACCTTATGTAGATATAAAACAATTGGAACCTGCAACAGTTAGATTTTTGTTCGAAAGATACAACACCGTGGAGAACAGAATGAATCTACATTCAACTTTTGTGGAAAAGGCTTTTGATGTATTAAAAGAGAGAGGATACTTTGGATTTATAATACCAAATTCAATCTTATACAACGAATCATATTACAAGATAAGAACGCTCTTGCTAAACAATGTATCTTTGCTAAAAATAGTAAGGCTCCCTGACAGAGTCTTCGAAAATGCCAAGATTGAAACAATCATTTAGTATATAAAAAAGGTAAACTCACAAAAGAGAAATGTGAGGTTCTTGTGTACTCACGGGAAGCCAAAATAAGTTCCATAAATAAGGAAGAATGCACACGAGTGCTTTGTGTCGAACAAAACACTTGGAATACTGATTCAAAGATTATCAATATATCCACGGATGATGTATTAAACAAGCTGTTGGCTAAAATTGAAAGAGAAACAAGAACGCTAAAAGAACTTTGTGACTTTTCGTTGGGTTTGACACCTTACGACAAATACAAAGGGCACACTCAAAAGCAAATAGAGCAAAGAGTCTTTCATTCACAGACGAAAAAAGATGAGACATTTAAACCTCTTCTGTCTGGTGAAAATATCACTCGGTACGGAGTCTTTTGGGATGGTAGGGAATATATTAGCTATGGTGACTGGTTAGGTGCACCACGAGAGAAGAGATTCTTTACAGAACCTAGAATAATAGTCCGACAGATAGTAAGTGGTAAACATCCAAGAATTTATGCAGGTTACAGTGAAGAAGAGCTTTACAATACCCAAATAGGTTTTAATATCATTGTGAAGAACGAGAAGACCACGCCTAAGTACATTTTGGCAATATTGAATTCTAAATTGATGAATTTCTATCACAAAGTGAAGTACCTAGATCCGACGAAGCATCTATTTCAGAAAATCCTTATAGCAAACGCTAAAAAATTTCCAATCAAGATTGCTTCTAAAGATGCACAAGAAAAAGTCATGAGTCTTGCAAATAGAATGCTATTACTAACTGAGCGATTAAAACAAATAAACGCTGATTATTGCAGGTATCTTACTGAACCGATAATTGCTTACGCCAATTTCAAAGACTACTACAACAAGCTTAATGTAAAAGATAAAGAAGCCCTAGACAAAACAAGCAAAGGAACTATTAAACGTATTAAAGTGGAAGAACAAGACACATGGCTCACATTCAAAACAGACTATTTTGCCAAAATAGACAAAACAAAAGAAGAAATCACTAATATCCCCATCTTAAAATGCAGATTCGAAGAACCATTATTCAGAAAATTTCTGCTTCATGTCTTTCAAAACTATAAAAAACGCTGGGGAACAGGAAACATCCTATCCATAATCCTGAATGCACCTATCCCAATTTTCGACAAAAACCCAGAAAAAAACAAACAAACCATCGAAAAAATAATGAAAGAATTCCTAAAAGCTCTAAACCAAAAAGAACAGCTGGAAAAGGAAATTCAACAAACAGACAACACAATAGACACAAAAGTCTACGAACTATACGACTTAACACCAGAAGAAATAACAATAGTCGAAAACACCCTAAAACAAAAATGAGATTGACCTTATTCTTGACTATCTTTATCCAGCATTAGACAACGAAATCCAACAACTAAAAACAACTAATGCAAGGATAAATACATTTATAGTATTATACCAACACCTCCTATTAGGGACCTCTCTTGGAGAAGACTACATCGCTAATCAAAAAATACGACAAACTAATGAGCCAACACCCAGGAAAATGGGTCGCCATCTCAGACAACAAAGTAATAGCCACATCAGAAAACATCGAAGAACTAACCCAAAAAATAAAAAAACTAAACGACATACTCGTAGCCTACTCACCCACTCCATCTGAGAAAAAAATCGGATACCTCCTCTAAACGAGAAAGCAGCCTTGAAACAAATTTTCAAAACAATAATAGACCAAGACGGATTCGTAAGACTACCAATCCGAATACACGGACCCCACAGAAAAAGCATCAAACTCATAGGCATAGTAGACACAGGCTCAAGCTACACAATAATCCCACCATTCGCATGCCAACTACTCAACCTACCCTTATTCAACAAACAAACTCCACAAATAACAGTGCTCACCGGAAGCGACTACATTCAAGCTCCCCTCAAAAAAGCCACAAAAATCGAAATACTAGGCAGCCAAATCCAAAAAAGAAACATACCCGTCCTCTGCCACCACATTCCCAGAGGCGTCACAATTCTCGGTCACACCTTCCTAAAAGACTACAAGGCAACATTCAACTGGAAACAAAATGAATTCACGCTTGAAGAAACAAAAGCAACCAAGTAAAAAAAAGGGCATTCTTGACTATCTTTATCCAGCATTAGCCAACGAAATCCAACAACTAAAACAACTAATGCAAGGATAACTAATCATTAGTCTAGTATAATTATTAAAGAATAAAGCATTGTAAGCTTACATTATGAAGTTGCCTCTCTTCAACTCTACCACAAAAGGATTCTGCACATGTCTCCCAAAATACAATTTAAACCCCTATCTTGGAAGATGTGCCCATCAATGCATCTACTGTTATGCCACAAAGTTTCCAAGCTTTGTCGGTTCACCAAAGCCACGCCTAAAACTGCTAGACCAAATAGAAAACATGGCTAAAAACACGAGACTAAAGCTTCCGGTAATGATAAGTGATTGCACTGATCCGTATCAGCCATTGGAAAAGGAATATGGGATTACTAGAAAATGTATTCAAGCATTATCGAAATATGATTTTCCTCTTCTCATAGTAACGAAATCAGACCTTGTCTTAAAAGACATGGATATTTTCAAGAAAACAAAAACAGTGATATCTATGACAGTAACGACACTAGCAGAAGACATTGCAAAAATTGTTGAACCCTACGCACCTTCTCCGAATCGCAGAATCTCAGCTTTGAAGAAAATTGCTGAAAACGGGATACCCACGGTAGCAAGAATCGACCCCATAATACCGACAATTAACGACAATGAAAAAGATTTTGAAAAACTAGTCTCCACGCTCGCAGATGCTGGGGTGAGACAAGTCACAATAGCAACTGTAAAACCTGTAAGAGGCTTCTTCTCTACCTTAAGACAAACATGGCCAGAAGTTTATGAAAGACTAAACAGCATCTACAGCGACGGCAAATGGATCTTGGGGTACAAGTATTTACACGAAGAAAAGAGGCTGAAGATTCTGGAAAGATTACGTCCAATCGTGTTGAAGTATGGATTACATTTTGCTTCTTGTAGGGAAGGGCTTCAACAGTATAATACTACACTATGTGATGGCTCAGCCTACTGCAGACAATCATTAAGCCAATACTTCGAATAATTGCTCTAATAGCGTGCGCCTCTAAGCAGCTTAAATATCAGCTCGATCATAGCTACATAGAAGTTCTTTTCGGGCGGGCGTATAAAGGCTTCATAGTAATGAAAGTAAGGTCGTAGCACCCACGCCAATTGTGTTCCGACAAATATGAAGATGAAGCCTCCGACTAGGAAGGATAGAATCCACTCTCCGCCGGGATATAATGCCATAAAACCTCTCGACAGATACGCAAGCGCAAAAAAGCCTGCAAGAGCAAAAATTAGCACATTTAGGAGAACAAGAAAAGCATAGGTTGAGTATGTTGTGTTCGCAGTTGTAAGGACAAAGAATAAGTTTACTGGAATCAAGGCAAGAAGAATTGTTGACATCACTGTAAGACTAGAAAGCAAAAGCACAACCACTTGAGAAAGAGAACGTCTACCTCCAAGAAGTGAAGTTAGGACATAGAAACTTGGAGCAGTTATATAAAGGGAAATCAAAAGAAGCATCGGAATTTTCAAGGCGTCATAGAGAATCTGTAAACCGCCAGCATACAGTCCCATAATTGCCCCATAAACTGCAGAAAGAAGGACAATAGCCACATTTGAGTTAATGAAATAATCCTTAAGCTGCCTTTCTTCTATCAAATTCTTAATGAACTCTTGCCTTCGCTTAATATATTCCTCAATAACAGAGAACACTTGCAAAAGTCTTTGACGAGACACGTCTATTCCTCAAAGATAATATTCGCATTTTTGCCTAATAAAACTATAATTTGAAAATAATTCAATGTGTCAAGGCGTTAAGATTCGTCAACGAATTCACTTGCCGTCGGAATCTCTGCTTTCAATCCACGCCTTTCACGTATCTTCTTAATCACAGTATTTGCAACATTTTCAGGCACCTTTTCCCAGTGATCAAAGGCGCTTTGCCAAAAAGCATGGCCTGAAGTTGCCGACCTCATGTCTGCTGACAAACCAAATGTTTCAGCTACTGGAATGTACCCTATAATCATGGTCAGCGGGCCCTTCTGCTCAGACGACAATATTTTTCCACGCTTACGAATTATCATGTTGCTTACTTCTCCAACCCACTGCGTAGGAACAGACACACTGATTTTGTAAACAGGTTCCACAAGAACTGGCTTTGCTGTTAGAAATGAGCCAAATACTGCTCTCTTTATGGCTGGCATGACTTGCGCGGGTCCACGATGTGCAGGATCTTCATGCAGAGAAGCGTCTACCAATTTTACTTTTATGCCTCGCATGGGTTCTTCACAAAGCGGGCCGTTTGCGCATGCCCATCTAAAGCCTGAAATAATCATGTTTCTTGCTTCGTCGAGATATTGAATCCCTTTTGTTAGATCAACAAGAATGTTTTTGTGTTCTTCAATTGCCCAAACATTTCTTGCTTCTTCAATGGGCCAACCAGCCTCTTTATGCAGTATAGTGCCTATCTGTTTTCGTCCAATTTCCTCTGCGATTTCTCCTTTATCAATTAGTTCTATAACTTTCTCTTCAAGTGGCTCTACTTGAATCCAGAATCGATTGTGTTTATTCGGACTTTTTGACATTGCAGAAATGCCTTGCGCTGAGATGCTTTCATGATATACAACAATTGGTTTTGATGTGACAACTTCTAATCTGCCACCATAATCTTCCAGAAACTTACAAGCAATTTCAAGGTGAAGCTCTCCCATTCCGCTTAGCAGATATTCGCCAGTCTCCTTGTTTATTGTAGCCGTAAGATTTGGGTCTTCAACAGCTAAACGCTGCATAACATCAACGAGTCTAGGCAAATCCTTCAAATGCTTAGGCTCCAAGGAAACAGTGATGACAGGTTCAGAAACGTATTTAATGCGTTCAAAAGGCACAATCACGTCTTTGTGTGCGACATCAACTAGAGTTTCTCCAGCCCTTGCAAGGTCAAGCCCAAGCAACGCAGCTATGTTTCCAGCGACAATTCTGTCTACGATTTCTCTGAAGGCTCCCATATACATGGAGACTTGTTGAACTCTGTAATCTCTCTTGGCTCCCACTAAGAAAACTTGGTCTCCTTCTTTAATTGATCCAGAGAGCATTCTTCCAGTAGCAACCAATCCGGCATGTGGGTCCACTTGTACTGAAGTAAAAAACATCACAGTTGGGCCATCGTCTTCACAATTCATCATGGCTTTTCCTATCTCAGATTCTAGTTCCCCTTTCCAAATCTTGGGTACTCGATATTTTTGAGCTTCTACAGGATTTGGAAGATGATTGATCACCATGTCTAATATGGCATTGTGAAGAGGAATGGTTTTTTGAAGTTCTTCTCCTTGTCCTTTTTTGTAGGCTTCTGAGACATCGCTGAATTTTATTCCCTTATTTTGTGCTATATCTAGTGTGAAACCCCATCTATGGAGTGCTGAACCAAAGGCAACTGTTCCTTGGTTCGGATCTACTTTCCACTTGTCTTTGAATTCCTGTTCTCCATATAATTCAATTAAATTATTAAAGTCTCGAATAATTCGAAGAAGTTTACTTTGAACTTCGTCTGGGCTTAATTTTAACTCCCTAATTAGACGGTCCACTTTATTGATAAATAAAACCGGTCTAACCCTTTCCGCTAATGCTTGTCTTGTAACGGTTTCTGTTTGAACCATAACTTCTTCAACTGCATCTACTACAACGACAACTCCGTCGATAGCTCTTAACGCACGAGTCACTTTACCTGTAAAGTCTACATGACCAGGTGTATCAATCAAATTAATG